>SAMEA3663246__coassemble_78_pt1 | contig 45305 bp, 34 predicted proteins | sample SAMEA3663246__metabat2_low_PE_003 | metagenome-assembled genome bin SAMEA3663246 (sample SAMEA3663246) | pig gut metagenome | biome: pig gut; feature: pig-associated habitat; material: faeces | place: China | collected 2013
GAGAAACGCCGTGCCGAAGAAGAGGCAAAAAGAGCTGAAGAGGCAAGAAAAGCCGAAGAAGCCCGTAAAGCAGCCGAAGAAGAGGCCCGTACAAATCAAACAAAAATAGAGGAGGAGAAGAGTATCGTTGAGGAGCAACCTCAAGTTACTACGGTCGCCGACTCAATACATACTCAAGAGTCGGTAAAAGACGTTATCGCTCGCGAAACAGATTCAAATACAATAGCTAATTCTATTGGTAATAAGAAGATTACCGACTTGAAAAGTGCTATTACCATCGCTGATAGATTCTTGTTTCAAAGAGAACTTTTCGGTGGCGACGGTGAATTGCTGAATAAGACTATTTCTAAATTAAATGCAATGAATTCTCTCGAAGAGGCTCGTGAATATATTCAGAGTCATTTCGATTGGAGTAGCGATCGCCCTTCCGTAGTTAATTTTATGAAAATATTGGAACGTAGATTCTGAGAATTTACATTATAATAATGTCGCATTCGATAATGTGTTGATATGAACGAGCAGTACGAACCTTTACAACCTAAGCTTTACGTTGTGCCCACTCCGGTAGGTAACTTGGAGGATATCACTTTGCGTGCTTTGAGAATACTTAAGTCGGTTTCTCTCGTGCTCGCCGAAGATACTCGTACTTCCGCCGTCCTTTTCAAACATTACGATATTCATACTCCGTTATCTGCTTTTCATAAATTCAACGAGCATAAAACAGCCGAATCGTATGCTCGTAAAATTCTTGCCGGAGAGGCTGTTGCCCTTGTGAGTGATGCCGGTACCCCTTCTATTTCCGACCCCGGTTATCTGCTTGTACATCAGTGTATAGAGATGGGTGTCGAGGTGGAATGCCTGCCCGGCGCTACTGCTTTCGTACCTGCCCTCGTGGATTCCGGTTTGCCTGCCCATAGCTTTTGTTTCGAGGGCTTTCTGCCTGTGAAAAAGGGTAGACAGACCAAACTCAATTCTCTTGTAGATGAAAAGCGTACGATGATTTTTTATGAGTCACCTCATCGGTTGCAGAAAACTCTTGCCGATTTTATTGCCGTTTTCGGCGAAAATCGCGCCGCTTCCGTTTCTCGTGAAATATCAAAAAAATTTGAACAAACAATTCGCGGGTCACTGTCCGAAATTGTAGAGTTCTTTAACGAGAATCCCCCTAAAGGAGAATTCGTTATAGTGATATCCGGCGTCGATGACCATGCCGAGCAAGACGATGCGCAGGATGAAAAAGCCGACGAAACTATACTGCCAAAGTCTAAAAACAAGTACAAAAATATCGATGCGGATGCTCTCCCTAAACATGAGAGTAAGTATCGAAATAAAAATAAATTTTAATTATTATTTGAGCATTTATTTTATAACAAAAATTCATTATTATGAAAAAAACAGCGTTGTTATCTTTAGTCGTTATTGCCGCTTTCGCACTTTGCTTTAATTCTTGTGGTGAGAGTACTGCGGAAAAATCTCTTCAACAAGAGAACGATTCTCTTCGTAATGTGATTGTAAATATGGAGCAGAGTGTCGATTCTTATTTTAAAGAGTTGAACGATATTGCGGATAATATCGATAGAATGAAAAGTATTGAGGGATACCTCGATCATCAATCAAATATCGATGGTATCTCTACCGACCCTACTCAACGTATCCAAGATAATTTGGATGTGCTGAATAAATTGATGCAGGAGAATAACGAAAAAATTAAATCCCTAAACAAGAAATTGCAGAATAGTGGATTGAAAATTTCCAGTCTCCAAAAGCAAATTACTAAATTAACCGCTGATAATGAGGCTCTTGCTTCTGAGATGGTTCAGGTAAGAAAACGCCTCGAAGAGCAAAATCTCATTATTGCCAGTCAATCTGATTCTATCAGTGCAATCTCTAACCAAAATGAAGCATTGATAGCTCAAAACGAAGAAACTACTTCAAGGTTAAACCAAACTACCGAAGAGCTTAATGTGGCTTATTATGTTTGGGGTACATCAAAAGAACTTAAAGCTAAAGGTATTGTGCCTAAGGGAATTGGTGGAGCTCGTAAAGTACTTACCGAAGATTTCAATCAAGATCATTTTATTAAAATTGATATTCGCGAGGTGAATCAAATAAATACCTACGCTAAAAGAGCAAAAGTGCTTACTACACACCCGGCAAACTCTTATGTGCTCGAAAAAGTTGACGGTACTTATACTATCCGTATTACTGATTATAAAACTTTTTGGAGTATCTCAAAATATCTCGTTATCGAGACTGATTAATATTAAAGTGAAACATTTTTTGGGGTGACGGTCATCGTGCCGTTTCCCCTTTTTTTGTTTATATTCCCTAAATACATATATATATATATAATGTATAAAGTAATTTTCTTTGATTTAGACGACACCCTTTGGGATTTTCAAGCAAATGCAAAAGTGGCAATGAAGCAATTGTTCGACAACTCAAAACTTAATGTCCTTTTCCCTGCTTTCGAAAATTTTTACGATAAATACCAAGCGGTAAATCACGAGTTGTGGAGATGCTATAGCAATGGCACCGTTACTAAAGAGAAGTTGATGGTCGACAGATTTCTTATCCCACTTGCCGAGGCAGGGTGTAATGATGTCAATCTCGCGTGTAGGCTCGGTGATGAATACCTTAATTTACTAGCTTTGCAGTCAATACTCGTGGATAATGCCTTGGAAATACTTGCTTATTTAAAACCGCATTACCGCCTTGCATTGGTCTCAAATGGGTTTAAAGAGGTGCAGTACAATAAGTTAAGACGCTCTAATATCATCTCTTTTTTCGAAGAAATTATTTTGAGCGATGAAGTAGGGTACAATAAACCCGATCCGAACTTCTTCTCCATTGCACTCAAGCGTATGAATGTAGCTAACAGCGAGGCTGTCGTTGTCGGAGATAACTATGAAACGGATATCGTCGGTGCTTTTAATTCAAATATAGATTCAGTATTTTTTAATAGATGCTCCGAAGATTGTATTTTTTATCCGAAAGCAACTCATGTCATATCGAATTTGACGGACTTAAAGCGAATTTTTCCAATCTGATAAATATATAATAAATAAATATTTTGATGTTATACAACATATTTTACGGCGAGGATTGTTTCTTATCATGTGTGTAAAATTGTTAAATTGTTTGTATGGTAAATATGTAAAGTGTTGTATATTATCGATGTAAAGTAAAGTATTAGACGAGGTAATTCCCGAAAAAAGAACTATGTCGGATATGGGTTATTTCGGAATTTTTTTGGTATTACAAAATGATTTCAAAATTATTTGTGAGCATCAAAAATAATTTGTAACTTTGCTATTCGAAAAATACCGTACTGACTATACCTTTAATGTGAGGGGTAAAGTTCGTGGTTTTTTCTTCGGGAATAGTACTTCCCAATGGTTTGTAATATAATACCAATAATAATAAATCACTAAAAAGTAAAAGTATTCTATGAGAAAATTTATTCTTTTGTTCTCTGCACTTGTGCTTTCTCTTAGCACTATGTTGGCACAGGATAAAACAATCTCCGGTACTGTAGTCGATGAAAACGGCGAAGCGGTGATTGGTGCTACTGTCCGTGTAAAAGGTGCAGAAGGTGTTGGTACTGTTACTGATATCGACGGTAACTTTACTATTAAACTCCCTGCAGGAAAAGAACATCTTCTTATTACCTATGTAGGTTACGCCAATGCGGATGTAAAAGCTACTCCGGGTATGAAAGTTCAGCTTAAACCTGATACCGAAATGCTTGATGAGGTTATGGTTATTGCTTACTCTTCTACAACCAAAAAAGGTTACGCCGGTTCTGCCGAAGTTATGAAAGGTGAAACTATCGAGAAAAAATCTCCTACCGAAGTTTCCAAAGCCCTCGCAGGTGAAATCGCCGGTGTACAAGTTGTTAACTCTTCCGGTCAACCGGGTTCTAACGCTACTGTGCGTATCCGTGGTATCGGTTCCGTAAACTCTTCTACAGCCCCTCTTTATGTAGTGGATGGTATCCCTTACGATGGCGACATCTCTGCTATCGACCCTTCAGATATCGCTTCTACTACTGTTCTTAAAGACGCTACATCTACTTCTTTGTATGGTGCCCGTGGTGCTAACGGTGTTATCCTTATCACTACTAAACAAGGTACTTCCGGTGAAACCGGTAAAATCGATGTAGACGTTAAATATGGTGGTAACATGCGTCTTATCCCTATGTACGAAACTATTAGTGATCCTCAACAATTCGTTGAACTCGTTTGGTTAGGTATCAAAACTCAAACTGGTAAAACAAATATCGCAAACAACTCTTTGTTTAACTTGGCTGCCGGCGGTCTCCCTGCTTATTATAACCGTTGGGATGCTCCGGGTAATACTCTTATCGACCCTGAAACAGGTAAATTCTACCCTGATATCAAACTTAAACAAGGATTTATCGACGACCCGGAACCTTCTTGGAAAAGTCAACTCTTCCGTAATGGTCAAAAATTAGACGCTACTGTGAAAATCCATGGTGGTTCCGATAAAACAACTTACTATACCTCTTTCGGTTATTTGAAAGATGAAGGTTACTATATCGGTTCTGACTATCAACGTGTTTCCGTTCGTTCTAACATCTCTCACCAAGCTAAAAAATGGTTGAAAGGTAACTTGAATATGGCTTACTCTTATTCTACTTTCAACAACCCTGGTCAAGGTTCTAACATGAACAACGGTTTCGCTTACGTTAACGAATGTCCGGCTATCTACCCTGTTTTCCAACGTGACGAAAATGGTAACCGCGTAAAAGACCCTAAATTCGCAGATAAATATGCTTACGACTATGGTGACTATGATGTAAACGGTACCTCTATCGGTCGTCTATATGGTCAAGGTATCAACCCTGCCGGTGCACTTCAATACGATAAACAAAATACTATCCAACACCAATTCGTTGGTAACGGTATGCTCGAAGTTTCTATCTATAAAGGTCTTAAATTTACTACCAACTTCGGTGCTCAATATATCGGTTCTATCGGTTCTCAACTTACCAACAATTACTATGGTGACGCCGCTAATATCGGTCGTATCTACAAAACAAACAGCAATGCTCTTGTTTTGACTTGGAACCAATTGTTGCAATATGCTCTTCCTTCAGGTTCAGATCATAGCTTCGACGCTTTCTTGGCTCACGAAATTTATTATGTAAATAGCCAAGCTACTTCCGGCGGTAAAAACATGATCGTTCGTCCTGACGGTCTCGAACTTGGTAACGCAGTTGAAATGTCTTATATCGAGTCTAACCAATCTACTCAAACCCTTGACTCTTACTTCGCTCAAGCTCGTTATAACTATAAAGAGAAATACTTCGTTCACGGTACTCTCCGTGGTGATGGTTCTTCTCGCTTTGCTAAAGGTCATCGTTGGGGTCTCTTCGGTTCTATCGGTTTGGCTTGGATGATTTCTAATGAAGATTTCATGCAAAATGTTAAACTCCTTAAAGACTTTAAAATACGTGCATCTTGGGGTGTTCTTGGTAACCAAGAAATCGGTACATTCCTCTATACTAACCAATACGGTATCGAAAACGTAGGCGGTTATCCTGGTTATATACTCTCTTATATTGGTAACCCTGAACTTACTTGGGAGCGTTCTCATATCGCTAACGTCGGTATCGACTTCAACCTCGGCAAATATTTAACTGCTAGTTTGGAATACTTCTATAAATATACCGATAACATGCTCTTCCCTCGTTACGTAGCTCCTTCTCTCGGTTATTCTTACTACTATGTAAACGAAGGTGCTCTCGCTAACCAAGGTGTTGAATTCCAATTCAATATCCACGCTGTTAATACCAATAACCTTAAATTGGATATCCGCTTGAACGGTGCTTGGTACGATAATAAAGTGATGAAGATGCCTACCGACAACTCCGGTGAAGAGTATATCATGAATGCCGGCCTTTCTCTCGGTCACTCTCCATACGACTACTATACTGTTGAATACGCCGGTGTAAACCCTGACAACGGTAAAGCTCAATACTATTGGTACTATGACCCTAAAAAACTAGAAGGCGGTGAACCTAATTTGTATACGGATTATATCTCTTCAGTTTATCAATATATCGCTACTGAGTACAAGGATGATCCTCGTATCAACGAATACCTCAAAAACCCTGAGTTGCTCTTGAAGAAAGAAATTACCGATAACTATAACTACGCTTCTTCTACTTATGTAGGTAAATCTTCAATCCCTGCTCTCCAAGGTGGTTTCGGTATCGACTTCTCATTCTACGGTTTCGACCTTTCCGCTTCCTTCCAATATAGCTTGGGCGGTTGGGGTTACGACTCAGCATATGCTTCTTTAATGCATAGCGACCGCGGTGGTTCTCAAAACTGGCACGTTGATATCCTTAACTGCTGGAAACAAGAAGGTGATATAACCGACGTTCCTCGTCTTTCTAATGGTAACGACTTGTATGCTAACTCAGCTTCTACTCGTTTCCTCATCTCTTCAAGTTATTTGAACTTGTCTAACGTTCGTCTCGGTTACTCATTCCCTAAGAAATGGATGGAGAAAATCAAATTCAATTCTCTTAGCGTTTGGGTATCCGGTGATAACCTCTTCTGCTTGTCAGCTCGTAAAGGTTACATCCCAATGGCTTCATTTACAGGTGGCTCAAGCACCTATTCTTACTCACCACTCTCTACTATTATGGGAGGTATTAAATTCTCATTCTAATAATCAAGTAATTTTGATATAAAAGTATGAAATCATTAAAAATATTTTCTTTTGCTGTAGCCGTTGTGGTAATGTTGAGTAGCTGCTCTGCCAGCTGGTTGGATACTCAAACTAATGGCTCTACTTTGACTCAAGATCAATTCGACGCTCTTACCAATCCTACCGAGGGTCTCGTTAATGGTCTTTACTCTCTTCTCTATGTCAGCAACGGAGATCACCACTATTTCGGCCAAAAATCTATCGATATGGCTACTGACCTCCTCTCAAGTGATATGGCTATGACTCTTAATGCTTACGGATGGTTTACAGATGCTGCAACTCGTACTTGCTCTACCGGTTCTTCCGGACGTAACTCTTATATCTGGTCTTATTACTATACTATAATCATGAATGCAAATACAGCTATCCGTAAAATGGCTCCTCGTCAAAACGAATTTACCGATGATGAATTAGCCGTTTACGCTCAAGCTCTTACTCTTCGTGCTTATTGCTATTATAACCTTGCTACTCTTTATAACCCTGGTTTGATGAACGACGAAACTCCTGATATGTTTACCGGTGGTACCGGTCTCGGCTATAGCTCAATTCCTATCTATACCGAAAATGATACTACTGAAACAGGTCTTATCAAAGAGCAATACGTTTCTTCTGTTGGTGAAGCTTACGAATTCGCTATCAACGACCTTAGAACCGCTATCGCTTTCTTCGATTCAGTTGATTTCGTTCGTATGAATAAACTTATCGTTGACGCCGATGTAGCTCGCGGTCTCTTGGCTTATTGCTATCTCGAAGATCAACAATATGATAAAGCTTATCAAACTGCTAAAGAATTAATCGATAGCCGTCACTTCTCTATCATCCCTTACGACAATGTTCTTACTACAGGTTTCGTTTCTGTAGAAGACAACTCTTGGATGTGGGGTTCTGATGTTACTATCGAAACTACTACCGGTCTTGCTTCTTTCTGGGGTCATATGGATATTCATACTTATTCATATGCATCAGCAGGAGCAACTAAAGCTATCGATGACCAATTGTTCGAATTAATTCCAAGATCTGATATCCGCCGTCAATGGTTCGATACTACTAAAAAATTCATCAACGATTATAAATTCTACGATAAAGCTCGTGGCGTTCTCGCTGATGAACTCGACCGTCGCTGGTTGAACGACCTCGTTTATATGCGTATCGAAGAGATGTATCTCATTGGCGCAGAGGCTGCTTATCGCGATGACCAATTTGACAATTCTAAAAACCTTATGATAGAGCTTCTAGATCAACGCGATAAAGAATTAGCTGACAAGATGATTACATGGACTAAAGCAGAACACAGTAACGCCCTCCGTGAGCAAATCTACTACAACTGGCGTGTAGAAATGTGGGGTGAAGGTCGCGCTTTAGCTACTTACAAACGCTTTGGTGGTCGTAAAACTCGTGGTAATAACCACTATAATGGTGCCGGTGAAGAAGTTTCTGTTACCGATATCAGACTTACTTTCCAAACTCCTAACGGTGAGATTAATACAAACTCAACTTTCTTCCCTGATAAAGAAGAAGAATAGAATATAAACTAACTTTTAATTAAATATTAAATTATGAAAAAATTTGCTTTATTTTGCTCAGTTTTAATGAGCATTTCAGTGCTTTTCACTGCTTGCCCTCCTAAAGAAAAAACTGGCGTTGCTTCTCTCGAAGTAAAACCTGCAGAAGTGTCTATGAAAAATAATGAAGTGCGTCGTCTCTCTACTGTCGCTAAAGACAAAGATGGCAACGTTGTAGATGCTACTATGTATGAAGTAGATTGGACTTCTTCAAACGAAGAAGTCGCTACAGTTTCTGAAAATGGTACTGTTACCGCTCTTGCTCAAGGTACTGCCGTTATTACTGCTACTGTAAAAAATTCTAACGTTTCTGCTACTTCTAATGTTAAAGTTACCGATTTAGTTGAATACACTATTTTCGATAACGCTTCAAGCGTAGGTTATAACCCTTCTGAATTTTACGAACCATACGATTGGACTGATAACGAAGGTACTTTGCATCAAGACTCTCTCGTTCGTATGAAATTCTATGTATTTAATCAAGATACGTACTTAGATGCTATCAATGGCACTTTAGTTGGTGAAGGTGGTTATGGTATGTTCTTCGAAACTAACAATATCCTTTCTCCTAAACAAAACACTATCTATTCTCTTGGAGAATATGTTATTACTGAAAATCCTGCTATGAAAGATACTCTTGGTAAACAATATCCAAAACCTCACCAAATCGTTTGCGGTCACTTTGATACTGATGCTTGGACAGAATTCTTTACACAAGCTCTTGACGAAACTACACCAGCACCAAGTTGGAATGATTATCCTCTTTATCCTGACGGAGAACTCGAATTTATGATGTGGTTCCCTTCAGAAGATGGTAGTGATATGACTTATATGAATTGCGGTTATGTTCATGGCGAAGGTGTACTCGTAGTAATGGCTGAAGAAGGATCTAAAATCACTGACCCATTAACAGTTCCTCTCTATGAGTTCAATGCTAAAATCATCGACGTATTGAATGCTTATGGTTTCGAAACTCGTCCTGGCAATCCTGAATTAAATCCTGAAGAATCTGCTGACGAAGAGTATTTCGTAGTGCCTCTTACTATGAAACCTATGAGAGAGCATACTTTCACTTATGATGATGGTTCTTATAATCCTAACGAGGCTCCTGCTAAACCTATGTCTATCGATAGATTGCAATCACAATCAGACTTTATCAAAACTCTCAATGTAGTTAATGTTGATAAACTTAATAACTACAGATTTAAATATAATAAATAATCTTTTTTAGATAATTTATTTTCTATAAGGCAGAGATTTTTTCTCTGCCTTTTTTATTTCCTTTTGCTTGGTGCTATCAAATATTTTTTATAACTTTGCGACTTGTTAAATCAATATCTTTAATCCGATAACTTATGAAGAAATTATTACTCGGTTTTCTGTTTGCATTGTGCTCTGTTTATTCACTATATGCTGTGAAGGCATACCCTTATATGCTTACAAAAACCCAAAATGATGGCACTACAGTAAATTATTATTTGCATGGTGATGAATTTTTCAGTTGGATGACTTCTGAAGATGGTTACCTTATCGCCACAAATGAGCTCGGTTACTTGGAGTATGCCAATATTTTTGAAAACCTAATTATCCCTACCGGCGTTCGTTGTAATAACGTTTCTGTTCGTACAGATTCCGAAAAAATCTTTTTAATGAGCCGCCCTAAAGCTTCTTCGTTAACAGAGAAAATTAAAGTACTCGCTTCGAATGCTGAAAATAAAATGCAAAAGGCTCCCGCTTCAATGGATAAACCTCGTAAATATCCTTTGAAAGGTTCTCCTCGTAGCCTCGTCATATTGGTAAACTTTTCCGACGTTTCTTTTACTTCCCCTACTGCAAACCAAGATTTTACCAATTTGCTTAACCAATCAGGCTATTCTCTTAATGGCGGTACAGGCTCTGCTCGCGATTATTTTATCGCTTCTTCCGATAGCGCTTTCGCTCCTCAATTCGATGTGCTCGGCCCTTATACTCTCAATAAATCTCAAGCTTATTATGGTGCCGAAAGTAACGGTAGAAACGATGCCAATCCTGCTCAAATGATTATCGATGCAGTAGCAATTGCTTCCGATTATGTAGACCTATCTATATATGATACCGATGGAGATAAAAATATAGATAACGTATTCGTTTATTATGCCGGCTATAACCAAGCTGAAGGTGGTGGCGCTAATACTATCTGGCCTCATCGCTCTTCTATTTATGGCGATTATAAATACGATGGAGTGCGTATTAGAGATTATGCTTGTACTTCTGAGTTCCGCGGTTCTTATGGTCAAACGATGTGCGGTATCGGTACTTTCTGCCATGAGTTCGGTCACGTTCTCGGTCTTGCCGACCTCTACGTTACAGATTATAGCTCTACTCACGATACCCCGAGTTCTTGGGATATTATGGACCAAGGTTCTTATAATAATAACGGTTGTACACCTCCTACATACTCTTCTTTTGAGCGTTTCTATCTCGGATGGTTAACTCCTATTCAATTGGCTGATGGCGAGCATATCCTCGAGCCTCTTATCACTGCAAATAAGGCTTATATCCATTCTGTAACCCCGCATAACCTCAACGCTCAAGCCCCGAATCCTAAAGAGTATTTTATGATTGAGAACCGCCAAGCTATTGGCTTTGATACATATGGCGTGCCGGGTGTTGGTATGCTCGTTACTCACGTTGTGTTTAATTCCGCTAACTGGTCAAACAATATCCCTAATAATGACCCTGATAACTGCGGTATATCTATACAATGCGCATCCGGTACCACTTCTACTCCTGCAATGAATACCTATCCCGGTAGCCGTAACGTCACTATTTGTTCATTCTTGCTCCAAGATGGTACTACAATGCCTCATAAACTTATGAATATCCGTGAAGAAGGTAATAATATTCTCTTCTCTTACGATGGCTCAGGTGCCGGTTCTTCAGTTGAAATGACTACTCCTATTAATGACTTCCTTGTTTACTACGAGAAAAATAATGTAAATACCGATACTCAAACAGTAAATTTCATAGGTAACAAAGTATCAGGTACCGTTGACTTCTCTTTGAGCCTCGGTACTAATTATCGTATCCGCCCTTCCGGAGATCCGGATGCCACTTTCGAGCGTAACTTCTCTATAGAAGTTGGTGAGGATTCTACTTTCAGCCTCGACGTTGATGTTATTTTCCAACCTCGTAATTGCTCTTATGATAAACCTGTCGATGATGTTATAAACGTTCAATGCGAATCTTATCAAGCGCAATTCCCGATAACAGGTCTTTCTCGCCGTCCGGTTTATGTTGTACCTCCTGTTGCTTATGAGGCTCTCGAAGTATCCCCTTATTCTTTCGTGGCAAACTGGTCTCCTGTAGACGATGCTATGGGTTATTACTTGTCCGTTTATAATATTAAAGATGAAGAGGGCTCAGAAACTCAAGACTTTAACGAATTTAACGAGGGTGCTCCTGCCGGTTGGGAATCTAATTTCACTACCGTTTCTACAGTACATAAAAAATCAGCTCCTCGCTCTGTATATTTCACTAAAAATACCGACCTCCTTATCAGTAAAAAATATTTCATGCCGGTATCTAAAGTCTCATTCTGGCTACAATGCGCTAATACCGAGGGCGTTTTCTATCTCGATGCAGAGAATGAAGATGGTGAATGGGTAAATATCTATTCTATTAAGATTGATGCTTCCGTTCGTTCTAAAGATGTTACTGTGAACGAGGCTAATGGTTATTCTCGATTCAAAATGTATTACCAAACTAATGGTGAAGGAGGTCTTGCTTTTGACGACTTTACAGCTTACTTCGACAAAAATATAACCTTCGCTCTCGAAGATTATTACGTCATGACCGATACTTCTTACCTCGTTTCTAACCTCACTTCCGGTCTTGTTTATAACTATAAAGTAAAGGCTTCTGATAAGGATTTACAAGGCAGATACGAAAATATTACTGCTTACTCAAATGAGATAATTGTAGAATTGCCTATAGGTGCCGACCCTGATTCTCGCGATTTGACAATCACTTTAGCCGACGATAAATCTTGCTACCTTGTTCATGTAGACGAAGTTTTAGAAGATGCTTGCATATTTATATATACAATCGACGGTCAGTTAGTTGCCAAATTACCTGTTACTTCAAATACAATTCAAATACCTACCCTTATTAAAGGTAAGAACTATTTAGTGAAATACTCTTCTACCGGAAAATTGAAACGTAAAGAAAGAGTAGGTAAATTGTTCTTCAATTTATAATTAGCTTATCAACAACTTATTAATATAAAAGGCGGTTTTTTAGACCGCCTTTTTTGTAGCTATACTTAATTAATAGTGTTTGAAGAATTATTCAATAATTATTAGTACCTTTGCATACGTTTTAAATTTTATAAGTATACATTTTTATGGCTGTTGAAATAGAACGTAAATTCTTGGTTATAAATACCGATTACAAACGAGGAATACCACATCAAATCTCACAAGGATATATCTGTAGCGACCATGATAGGGTAGTGCGCGTGCGTATCTACGATGATAAGGCTTTTATCACTATCAAAAATTCTACTATCGGTTTTGCTCGTAATGAATACGAATATCAAATTCCGCTTGAAGATGCCAAGGAGTTACTACAAAACACTTGTATTCAGCCCGTGATACACAAAACACGATATGTTTTAGATTACAAAGGTTTCGCTTGGGAAGTTGATGAATTTCACGACCTTAACGATGGTCTCGTAGTTGCCGAAATAGAATTGGAGCACGAAAATGCCGAATTCGATAAGCCGGACTTTATCGGTGAGGAGGTAACCGGTAATCCGCTTTTTTATAATGCAATGCTCTTTAAAAACCCTTATATTAATTGGAAATAACGATATATGAAGAAGCTTTTTTTTATTATTTTATCTGCTTTGCTCTGTTGCTCTTGTGCCGACAAAACTAAAATTAAAGGTAATATTGTTAATGCCGATAAGGCTACACTCTATTTTGAATATAATGGCATTGATAAAATCGAGATACTCGACTCCGTTATATTGAATAAGAAAGGGAAATTCTCTTTCTCCGTTAAGCGTAATATCTATCCCGACTTTTATCGCCTTCGACTAAAAGATAAATTCATCATTCTTGCCCTCGATTCCGCTTCTCAAATAATTTCTGTAAAGGCTGATGCCGATGATATTTATAATGTGGAATTTACAGGTAGTGATGAATCGGCTACAATTCAAAAATTGCGTAAATCGAGCTATGATTTGCAAAAAACAGCCCTCTCTAATGATGTCGATTTAGTGGAGGAGAAACTGGAGTTGCATCGCTTCCTGGCTCAGAATATTATTCTCGAAAACCCTCGATCCGCTGCAGCTTATTATGCCCTGAATCAAACTATTTACGGCTATTATTACCTCGACCCTTACGATAAGAACGATTTAAAATATTGGTCGGCAGTGGCTACTTCTTATAATCTTTATTATCCTGATTATCAACGCTCCGTTTTGCTTCGTAATCAAACTCTTTATGCTATGAGTTTGAAACGTGATAAGTCAGAGCAACTGCAAAAAATACTTGATGCTGCCGTAGAACAAGGTTTTGTCGATATCGCTTTGCCAAATCTTGTGGGTGACATCGTGAAACTTTCTTCCCTTATCGGGAACGTAGTACTCGTCGATTTTACCTCTTATGCTCTTGATTTTTCTCCCGCTCATACCCTCTTTTTGAGGGAGATGTACGATAAATATTCCTCTCAAGGATTTACTATTTATCAAGTTTCTTTAGATTTAAATCACTTGCTTTGGGTGGAGAAGAGTAGAGAGATGCCGTGGATTTCAGTTCGCGATAACGACCCTTTGAATTGTAAAGCACGCGTTTCGTATAACGTTACCGAGTTGCCTACATTCTTTTTAATGGATAGAAACGGTGATATTATAGGCAGATTTAATCACGAAAATCTCGAAAAGGCTTTACTCGAAATTTTGTAAAGTCGCCAATTATTTTCTTTCATAATGCTTATGGAGCAGTATATCAAAAGCTTGGCACTCAATTACGGGTTTTCGGCTTGTGGCATTGCATCACTTACGGATACCAACCCTGCCGCTGAGAAACTCCGCCGTTGGCTCGATGCCGGCTTTAATGCCAATATGCAATATATGAAAGAAAATATGGAACTTCGCCTCAATCCTTCCCTTCTCCTCGATGGTGCCAAGTCTGCTATCGTTGTCCTTCTGAATTATTTTCCTCGACAAGATATCATTCAAAAAAAGTACCGGATTGCTTCTTATGCTTTCGGCATGGATTATCATTATGTGGTGCGTTCAAAGCTACAATCTATGGCTCAAGATATTTCGGAAAAATACGGGATTGCTAATAATTCGTTCGCTCCTTTTGCCGATTCAGCTCCTCTTTTTGATAGATATTGGGCTTGGAAAGCCGGTCTCGGATGGATAGGCAAAAGTGGTATGCTCGTTAATCCCGATATCGGTTCGTTTACTTTTATTGGCGTGATGCTCACTACTTTATCCCTTAAACCGGATACCCCACTAACCAACAGATGCGGTAACTGCAATGCTTGTGTAAAGGCTTGCCCTACCGGCGCTATTTCTGCCGATAAGCCCGGGGTGTTAAACGCTAATAAGTGCTTGTCGTACTTGACGATAGAGTGCAGAGATGAGTTGCCCGATGAATTCGCTCCTCAAGCTGATAATATCCTTTTTGGTTGTGAGAAGTGCTTGTCGGCTTGCCCTTGGAATAAATTTGCAACTCCTCATAACGTTCCGGAACTGATGCCTATTGCCGGTATTTTTGATATAGATTGGTGCTCCGTTACCAATTCTATATTCCGTAAAGAATTGAAATATAGCGCTATGAAGCGTGCCGGTGCTCGTAAATTAAGGAATAGAGCTTTGCAAATTAATAGTCTAATTCCGAATGGTATTAGCTCGGACGATACTCTTCAATAGTGATTATTTTACTACCCTGTTTATCATATAGTTAAATGTTTTATTTTGCTGTAATATTAATTTATATATCGCTCCTTTTTGTAGTAGATTATTTCGTTTCTCGAAAGGAGAGTGATAACTATACTTTTTTCTCCGGCAACCATAATTCCCCTTGGTATCTTGTGGCTTTCGGTATGATTGGCGCTACTATATCAGGTATTAGCGTTGTTTCCGTACCCGGAATGGTTGGTTTTAGCCATTGGACATATTTGCAGACTTGCCTCGGTTTTATTTTAGGCTATCTTATTGTTGCTTTTATCCTTTTACCTCTGTATTATAAACTTAATTTGACTTCTATTTACGAGTATCTGAATATTCGTTTCGGGTCAAAAAGCTATCATATCGGTTCCGCTTTCTTTGTTATTGCAAAGATAGTTAGCTCAGCCACAAAATTATATGTGGTTATAGTTGCTCTGGATATGTTTATCTTTTCAAAATACAATGTGCCTTTCGCCGTTATTGCAGTCGTTATCGTTGCCGTTATATGGCTGTATACTCGCAGGTCCGGTATAAAGACTATTGTGTGGACCGACTCGCTCCAAACGTTGTTCCTCCTCACTGCTGTGATTATAATGTGTGTCGATGCTTGTAAAATGCTGCCGGATTCAGTGAGTGTTAGCGATTTATACAATTCCGAACTTACCGATATTTTTGTATGGTCTGACTTCGTTTCTCCTCGCAATTTCTGGAAACAATTTATAAGCGGCGCTTTTATCGTGGTAGTGATGACAGGTCTCGACCAAGATATGATGCAAAAAAATATTACTTGTAAATCGCTTAAACAGAGTCAGAAAAATATGATTGTTTACGGCTCGGCTTTCCTTCCTATTAATCTTATTTTGCTACTGTTAGGTACGATATTGCTTTTCGTTGCACAATATAATAATATTGCCCTACCGGATATCCCGGACAATATTTTACCTTACTTTGTTTCGAATTTCATGTCTCCTACAGCGTCTGTCTGCTTTTTGCTCGGTATCATATCAGCTTCTGTTTCAAGTGCCGATTCTGCCCTGACGTCTATTACCACTACTATTGCAGTGGATTTTTTCAATGTAAAAAAAATGAAGTCGACCGATGCCGTCCGTCTTAGAAAGAGAATTCATATCGTTGTAGCCTTGGTGTTTACACTTATCGTTATCGCTTTCGGATATACTCAGAAAAACTCTATCATCGATACTATCTATACTATAGTGGGCTATGCTTACGGACCGTTACTTGGCTTGTTTGCTTTCGGCTTGTTTACAAAACGCGTTCCGGTTGATGCCGCAGTTCCTTATATCGCTATCGCTTCCCCGGTTATCTGTTTTGTTATCAATTGGTTACTATCTCATTTCTATAACTATGTTTTCGGTTATGAATTGTTGTTACTCAATGGTATATTAACTTTTATGGGGCTTTTCTTTGCTTCTTTAAAGGGTGATAGATATCAGAGATAGCTCTTGTTTCTGCGAGAGATGCTTGTCTCTCGTCATATGCTAATGTGGTAGATATACGAGATAGCTCTTGTTTAATGCTTTAATTCAATTATTATGAAAATCAATTCTGCAGAATTTGTCGTTTCGAATTCGGATTATAAAAGTTGTCCGAATAGTAAAATATGTGAATTTGCCTTTATCGGCCGTAGTAATGTGGGAAAATCGTCTTTGATAAATATGCTCCTCCAAAGCAAGGACTTGGCAAAGACTTCCTCTAAACCCGGTAAAACTCTGCTTATCAACCATTTCCTTGTTAATAGGAATTGGTATGTAGTGGATTTACCCGGTTATGGCTACGCACGTGCTTCTAAGGAACAACGTCGAAAACTTAAGGCTATCATTGATAATTATATCCTTTTTCGTACTCAGCTTACAAACCTTTTTGTATTGATAGACAGTAGATTGGAGCCTCAACAAATCGATCTTGATTTTATAGACTGGCTCGGGCAGTCCTCTATTCCGTTCTCTATCATCTTTACAAAATCGGATAAATTGAGTAATAAACAGCTGTCAGAAAATATCACTGCCTATAAAAATAAACTTCTTGAAACGTGGGAATCACTCCCTCCTATCTTTATTACCTCTTCCGAAAAAGGTGTCGGTAGAGATGAAGTACTTGATTATATCGAATCAATAATAAAAGAAATTTCCGAATCCGACGCGCAATAATATTTGTTTTGCTCTATTTATTTACCTTATACTTAGCCGTTTAAGCGCGTTTTTTTTATTTTAAAATTATTATGTAACTTTGCGCCCGAATTAAAGAATATTTTTTGTTGTTAACATAGAGGAAAGTTATGACTAATCTTATGCAATATAGCCCGATATATAGTGTAGCTGAAATTATTATTAATTTTGGCTTCGGTCTTTATATGCCCTATTATTGCTTTGGTTATTCAAAGTGTGTAGATACTTTCCATTCTGGTGGCAATGATGAAATGTAGATGTTGAAATTTTTTTACAGTATATCATGAGTTGGAAAGTTTATATAATTTTCCAACTCTTTTTTTTGCCTATATGCGACAATATATAATCTATACTTCTCCTTGTCTTTGTTATAGGCTTTTATAAACAATTTAAATATTTATTTTATGTTACAATTTAAAAAGTACAGCTCTATTGAAAATCATTTCGATAAGAAGTTTATGGAGCATGTAAAATTAGAAATGCCGGGCGACTTGTTATATGTCGTTCAAGAGAAAGTTCACGGCACAAACGTGAGTTTCTTATGTGACGGCAAAGAGGTAAAATTAGCCAAACGTACTGCTATTATCGCAGATGATGAGAATTTTTACGAATTTGCCGAGCTCGTTGATACTTATAAAACAAAAGTGATTAATCTGTTTAATGAAGTAAAGGTAATATACCCCGAAATTACTTCTATTGCTATATTCGGTGAGATGTTTGGTGGCTTATATCCTCATCATTTAGTGAAAAAAAATAATCATCTCACTGCTATTCAAAAAGGGGTTTTCTATACTCCGAATCACGATTTTTATGCTTTTGATATTTTAATACATAATGAGCTTGAAGATAAATACCTCGCTGTAGATGAGGTTAATAGCTTGTTTGAAAAAGTTGGCTTTTTCTATGCTAAAACTATCTTTAAGGGTACTTTGAACGAGTGTCTTAATTACCCTAACGATTTTCAAAGTAAAATCTCCGGATGGCTCGGCCTCCCTCAAATAGAGGATAATATTTGTAGTAATTCGTCCTACCGTACCTATGTTCTTCAGAAATGGTAAAAGAGTAATTATTAAGAGTAAAAATGATAAATTCTCGGAGAAAAAAACGACAAAAAAATCAGTTGTGAAGTTAGAAGAGTCTACATTATACAGCGATATGTTGACTAATATTCTGTGTGAATTGGAATCCTTTGTTACGGAAAATAGATTGAATAATGTAGCGAGTCATATTGGAGAAGTCTCTATGCCAAGGGATTTTGGTAAATTAATTGGTTTGATGTCGAAGGATGTCTTTGATGATTTTATGAAGCAATTTGAAGATGATTATAATGCTTTGGACAAAGAAGAACAGAAAGTGTTGACTAAAAAAATTCGTAAGTGGGTTTCTGCCCTCGTTAAAAAAGTATACATCGGTTGATGTACGTCTTATTTATAAATGTATATTGCTACCTTGTCGAACTATTGTCTCGTAAGGTAGCAATATTTTTACAATACGTATTTCTTTAACTCCAATTCAAGGTTTGGTGTGAAGATGTTTTTTCCTAATGTTTCTTTTAATTCGTTGATGCTCCAGAATTTGCCATCTATTACCTCCCCATCGTTCCAGTGAAAGGGTCCATCGTACACAGTACGGAATACGTTTACTAATTCACATTCTCTGCCGGAGTCGTAGTAGTATGTCTCTACATGTACGGTAACGTACCTCTCAATACCAATTTCTTCAGCTACTTCACGTTTCAGTGCCTCTTCTGTGGTTTCTCCATAACTGATATGGCCACCAACGGCAGTGTCCCAGTACCCGGGTAATAATTTCTTTTGAAAAGAACGTCGTTGAAGGTATAACTTTCCGTCAGTAGAGAATACATGTAAGTGCACCACCGGGTGCAAGTATCGTTCCCGCTCTGCTGCCGTAGTTTTGTTGTGGCACTCCTCTCTGCTTGCCTTTCCTATTATTTCCCCTGTTTTTGTTACTATGGGTAGATATTCTATATTGTTTTTCATTTTATTTTCCGTTTAATAAAAACCCGGAGGTTCGTTCGTTGTTGTAATGTAATTTATTGTGTTTAACAATATTATCTGTCTAATAAAAACCCTCGAAAGTATAAGTGCTTCCGAGGGCAGAGAACTATAAGTCTAATTTCTTTATCAGTTTACTGTATTTCTGCATTTCGTATTCTTGCGATCCTTTCTTTAATTTGGAAGAGTCGTATTTGTCATTGTGTTTTTGATTTGTTTTGACTCTTTTGTCATCTTTTTTTATCCTCGCTTTTTTATCATCTTTACGTTCGCTTTTACGTTCGCTGTCGTAATATTTTTTGTTGCGCGGTTTATTCTCGTCGAATTTCTTATCGCTTACGAAAGGCTTTTTCTTGTCGAATTTTTTCTTTGTTACTTCAAAACTTTTTGTGAGTTTGTTGCCTTCGGCTTTAAAATCTTTATGAGTTCCGGAAAAAATTTCGAATTTCCAGAATTCACAATCTAAAGCACCGTTTTTAAGTTCCACTCTTTGAGATGGTTTCAATCCTATTGCTGCCAAATTTTCTACATGAGAAGAGATAACCCAAGCTTCACCGTTTACGAATTTGTGTTTTAGAGCGCGACCGATTTCGCGGTATAGGTCTCGTAAATCTTCCGGTTTCAAGCGTTCTCCGTAAGGTGGATTGGTTACTATTAGCGATGGCTCCGTAACTTCTTCAAAATTTGCAATGTCTCGGCATTGAACTTCGATGTATTTCGATAGCCCTGCTGCTTTGATATTCTCTTGCGCTATTTTTACCGTATTTGGATTTACATCGTAGCCGATGATTTTATGTGTAAATTCGCGTTCTTCGCTGTCGTCATTATATAAGTCATCGAAGAGCTCTTTGTCAAAATCTTGCCATTTTTCAAAGGCAAATTGTGTTCGATATATGCAAGGCGATATGTTTAAGGCAATTAAGGCTGCTTCAATAAGGAATGTACCGGAGCCACACATAGGGTCGATAAAGTCTTTGCTCCCATCCCATCCTGCCATTAAAAGCATTCCTGCCGCTTGTGCTTCGGAAATTGGAGCCTCGTTTTGACTGTTACGGTAGCCTCGTTTATGTAGACTTACTCCGGATGAGTTAAGCGATATGGTACATTCGTTGTGTGATATATGAATGTCGATATATATGTCCGGCGATGTAATGCTTACTGATGGTCGTTTGTCGTACAGCTCTGTAAAGTAATCTGCTATAGCATCTTTCAATCGATATGCCACAAATTTGCTGTGACGGAAATTCTCGGAATTGACGGTTTCGTTGATGATGAAACTCTGTTTTATTCCTATATATTCTTCCCAATTTATCTTTTTAGCTTTTTCGTATACCTCGTCGGCATCGGTAGCTTTGAATTGTGCTATCGGAACTAATATTCTTATGGCACTGCGTAAACATAAATTCGCTTTGTACAGCAGAGCTTTATCTCCTTTAAATCTTACCGCACGACGCTCTGTCTCTATTTCATTAGCACCTAATTCTGTCAACTCTTTGGCTAATATGTCTTCAAGCCCAAAGTAGGTCTTGGCTAACATGTTGAATTCTTTCATTTTTCTTCTTTAATGTAATATAAAGCTCTTTGAAGCGCATCATTTTCAGGTAACATTATCTCGTAATAGGCTTTTGTGCTGAATAGTGTTTGTCCTATTATCGCCTTGATTTGAAGTGATATCTTCTCTGTGCTGTTTGTAAATTCTTTTTCTGTAAATTGTATTTTTTCTTCTTTTGATGCTGATTTTATTTTTTCAAGCAAGTCAGTAGGTACTGTAAAATGAGCTTTGTAGTATCCGAAAGTCTTGTATTCGGATGTGAGCTTCTTGCGGTTTTTACCAATATAAGCAGATACTTCTTTGTTAATGATGCCTTTACGTAGAAGTGCTTTGTGATATGTTGTGTATTTATTGGTGTCTAAAGGTACGAAGATGTCCGGAAAAATTCCTCCACCACCATAAATAGTCTTGCCCTTCTTGAGCGTTTTGTATTTCAATGAGTCGGGAAAAGTGATGCTGTCGCTGTGCATGAATTCTCCGCGTTTAAATCTGTTCTCCAAGTCATGGAAATAGTTATCAGCCCCTTTGTCGTACGGCTTTTGTATGCTTCTGCCACATGGCGTGAAGTAGCGCGCTATCGTAAGACGAAGTTCCGAACCGTCGTAAAGCGTTGTGCGATTTTGTATTAATCCTTTACCGAAAGAGCGACGACCTATTATGGTGGCTCTGTCCCAGTCTTGTAGCGCCCCCGCTGTGATTTCACTCGCCGAAGCGGAATATTCGTCTATTAAGATTATCAAATTCTTGTCGGTCAACTTTTTACCATAGTTTGAAGAGCGAATGTATTGCTCGGGATAATGTGTGCCTTTTGATGATACTATCGTAAGATTTGGCTCCAAAAATAGATTTACCATATTGATGGCTGCTTTCATAATGCCGCCTCCATTGCCTTGTAAATCAAGGATTAAAGTATTAAATCCTCCTTCCGATTCCAGCTTGTCCAATGCTTTGTTCATTTCATCGGTAGTCGTCATGGAGAAACTATTTACCTTGATATAACCTACGCCGGGCTCCACAATTGTAGATAAATCGATGGAGTAGATAGGAATTTTGTCTCTTTTTATAGTGAAAGCCAATGTGTCTTTTTTGCTCTCACGTTGAATTCCTAAATGCACTTTGGTGTCTTTCGCACCTTTTATCATTGTCGGAATTTTTGAACGCTTGATTTTTACTCCTGCAACTCTCACACCATCAATACTTATTATCTTATCACCAGGTAAAATGCCTGCTCTTTCTGCAGGTGTGCCGCTTATCGTTTGATTGATAACTACCGTGTCGTTATATATATTGTATGCAACACCAATTCCTACAAAGTTACCCTCTATGCCTTCGTTCATTTCCTCTACTTCTGCCTTCGGAATGTAGATGGAGTGGGGGTCTAACTCTTTTAGTGCATTATTGATGGCATCGTCGGTGAACTTGTCAATATCTACCGAGTCCACATACATGCCTTTTACACTCTGTAATAGAGTGCAATATTTGTACATCAGGCTCTCTATTTGCTTGTCTAACCTCGAATTTATGGCATGTTTCATCCCTAATTGATATGCAGCTTTGTCGGCATTTGAATATTGTGAACATAATAATTCAACACTTAAAGTGCATATTAACAACAAAATAACTCTTCTTATCTTCATCGTTTTTTCTTTTTATTTTAAACTTCAAAGTTAATGAAAAATTTTTAATTATACGTATTTATTTTTTTGAAAAATTACCCCCTACTCTCAACAAGCAACTGCAAAATTAGCGACAAATTTTGGAGAAGACTTCAACAGGAGATAAAAAATTAAGTTCCTACTCTCTGGGGGACAACGGCAAAATTAGCGACAAAAAAAGAAGAATACCTCATCAGACGTTTTTCTTGTGATTTCGAGAATAATTACTACCTTTGCAAACTATATTTTTATTTATTATGACTCAAATTAGTGACTTAGGTGAATTCGGTTTGATTAAGAGACTTACCGAAGATATTAAAATAGAAAATGACTCAACTGTTGAAGGCATAGGAGATGATTGTGCTATAATGGATTTTGCTGATAAAGAGGTTGTTGCTACTTCTGATATGCTCTTAGAAGGCGTCCATTTCAACCTTGTTTACGTTCCCCTCAAGCATCTCGGTTATAAAGCTGCAATGGTAAACATTTCTGACGTTTGCGCCATGAATGCGGTACCTACTCAGATGCTCGTGTGTATCGGTCTTTCCAGTAAATTTTCCGTTGAGCAACTCGAAGAGCTCTATAGCGGTATTAAGTTGGCTTGCGAAAAAGCCGATGTAGATATTGTGGGTGGTGATACTTGCGCCTCTTTAACCGGATTATCTATCTCTATCACTTGCCTTGGTGTCGTTGAAAAAGGTAAAGCTGTGCGCAGATCAGGGGCTAAACCTAATGACCTTATTTGTGTTACCGGTGACTTGGGTGCCGCTTATATGGGATTGCAACTCCTCGAACGCGAAAGAATGGTCTTTGAGTCCGGTAAACAAGGTGATGATTTTCAACCCGATTTCCAAGGTAAAGAGTATATCCTTGAACGCCAACTCAAGCCCGAAGCTTGTATCGATACCGTTAAATTCTTAAGAGAGAAAAAGATAATGCCAACGTCGATGATCGATATCAGTGACGGATTATCTTCCGAAATTCTCCATATCTGTAAAGCAAGTAATGTGGGTTGCCGTATCTATGAAGATAAAATTCCGATCGACTACGTAACTGCATCTATGGCGGAGGAGTTTAATATGAATCTGACTACAATAGCCCTCAGTGGCGGTGAAGATTACGAATTGCTTTTTACCGTTCCCCTCGAAAAATATGACGAAATAAAAGACCTCGAAGGTATACATATTATAGGTCATATAACCGAGAAAAACGAAGGTTGCGCCCTTATTACCCGTGATAATCAGCAAATTGAAATCTTCGCTCGAGGCTGGAACGCTTTTTCTGATAAAAATAATCAAGTTTCGGATAATTAATCATTTATTTGTTGTACCTTTGCACCCGAAATTTTAATAACATATGAAACCGATTAATTTATTGCATTTGGGCATTGCTTCCGACCATGCCGGATACCAATTAAAAGAGGCTCTCAAGAATTATCTTGAAGAAAAACAAGTTAATGTGTATGATTTCGGTACTTATTCCGAAGAGAGTTGCGACTATCCGGATTTTGCTCATCCACTCGCCAATGCAGTGGAAAAAGGTACTTGCGACTTCGGTATCGCTATCTGCGGTTCTGCCAACGGCATTAGTATGACTGTCAATAAGCATCAAGGTTGTAGAGCTGCTATCTGCTGGAAACCCGAATTGGCAGCCCTCGCACGCCAACATAATAATGCAAATGTGCTCTCTTTACCTGCCAGATTTATCTCAGTAGAAGAGGCAAAAGAAATTCTCGATACTTTCTTTAGTTCCGATTTCGAAGGCGGAAGACACCAAAGACGTATCGATAAAATTCCGGTAACTAACGAAGAATAATTTTAACTAATTGATATATAGGTGTATATCTTTTCTCTAAAGGAGGTGATTTAATTATTAGAAGTATAAAAGAATAAAATATTTATTTTTTCTTTGTCGTTTTCAAAAAAATGGCTACCTTTGCATTCCGATTTTGCCGTCGTAAGACTGCATTATCTTATATGCGTAAATTTTAATAATTAACATACTAATAATTAATTCAAAAAAATGATTGTAGTACCTGTAAAAGAAGGCGATAACATAGAAAAAGCCTTGAAAAAATTTAAACGTAAATTCGAAAAAACCGGTGTCGTTAAAGAACTCCGTCGTCGTCAACAATTCGACAAACCATCTGTTGTAAAACGCGAAAGAATGATGCACGCTATCTACGTTCAAAAATTACGTCAAAACGAAGAATAGTAGTGAACGTGTAAATGACTATATGAACAGGGCATAGCGATTTCTTCGTTATTCCCTGTTTTTTTTTATACCGTACTATGATAGATAAATTTATAAATTACCTCACTTTCGAGAAAAAATATTCCGAAAATACCATTAATTCATATAAGGTGGATTTGGAACAATTTTCCGATTATCTAAAGTCTAATGGCGTTGGATTTGATATTAATACCCTGTCACATAATGATTTACGTGACTGGATAGTCTCTCTTATGGAGCAGGGAGAAAAACCATCATCAGTAAAAAGAAAAATTTCCACTATCCGCAGTTTCTATAAATTTCTTAATCGTAAAGGGCTGACTATTAATAATCCAACCCTTAAAATCATTGCCCCAAAACTACCACACCCTATCCCTAAATTTTTTAAAGAAAAAGATGTCGACAAATGTTTGGAAATATCAAAAAATATTCATACCTTTGAGGGCATAAGAAACTCCTTGATAATAGAGATTATCTATCAAACGGGATTAAGATGCTCAGAGGTGGTAAACCTGCTCGAAGAAAATGTAGATACCGACACTTGTCAATTGAAAGTACTCGGAAAAGGCAATAAAGAGAGAATTATTCCTTTTGGAAATGACCTGGCAGGAATGATAGAAAATTATCGCCGGGAAAAAGCCGAAATAAATTCTGATGCCAATACATTATTTATATCCGTAAAAGGCTTGCCACTGACAAACCATCAACTATATATTATTGTAAAAAACGTTATGGGCATGGTTACTTCTCAGCAGAAGCGCAGTCCGCACGTGCTTCGACATACTTTTGCAACCACGATGCTGAACGATGGAGCCGACGTTACCGCTATCAAAGCCCTGCTCGGCCACTCAACGCTCGCTGCTACACAAGTTTATACCCATGCCACTTTCGAACAAATAAAAAATATTTATCAACAAACACACCCTCGTGGTAAAAAGTAAGGAGGTTATTATGCAAGTTAACATTCAATCAGTTAAATTCGATGCTACCGAACAACTTCAACAATTTATTAACAAAAAGGTGGCTAAATTAGAAAAAGTATGTGGCGATATTATTAGTATTGATGTTACCCTCTCAATCACTAAACGCGAAACTGTCAACAATAAAGAGGCGAAAATTATCGTAAATGTTCCAAAAAAACAGATTCTTGTGGGAAAAATTTGCGATACTTTTGAAGAAGCAATAGCCTCTGCAGTTGAATCAGCCGAAGTACAATTGATAAAATACAAACAAAAATTGGCAGAATAATGCCTGTTTTGCCACTTAAAAACCGTTGATAATCATTGTATTAAATCGTAAAACACATAAAAGTGCAAAAAATATTCATAAAAAAAGTTCGAATTCTTTTGCAGTTTAAAATTTAATGGCTAACTTTGCAAGCCGAATCAGATAGGATTTTCATGTCTGTCGGCTTGCAATTTTTTATGCCTCTTTAGCTCAGTTGGCCAGAGCACGTGATTTGTAATCTCGGGGTCGTTGGTTCGAATCCGACAAGAGGCTCAAAAAGCAATAGGGCAGTTACCAGAGTGGCCAAATGGGGCTGACTGTAACTCAGCTGTCTTTCGACTTCGGTGGTTCGAATCCATCACTGCCCACTTTTTATAAAACGCTGTTGTAGCTCAGTGGTAGAGCACTTCCTTGGTAAGGAAGAGGTCACGAGTTCAATCCTCGTCAACAGCTCTATAATTAAATTTAATTAAACACACTTTTAAACTATTAGAGTTATGGCAAAAGAGAAATTTGACAGATCTAAACCGCACGTAAACATTGGTACTATCGGCCACGTTGACCACGGTAAAACTACCCTTACTGCTGCAATTACTACTGTACTTGCAAAGAAAGGTCTTTCTGAATTACGTTCATTCGATTCTATTGATAACGCTCCTGAAGAGAAAGAGCGTGGTATTACTATTAACACTTCACACGTAGAGTATCAAACAGCTACACGCCACTATGCTCACGTTGACTGTCCGGGACACGCCGATTACGTTAAAAACATGGTTACCGGTGCTGCTCAAATGGACGGTGCTATCATCGTAGTTGCTGCAACTGATGGTCCTATGCCTCAAACTCGTGAGCACATCCTTCTCGCTCGTCAGGTAAACGTTCCTCGCCTTGTTGTATTCTTGAACAAATGCGATATGGTTGACGATGAAGAAATGCTCGAACTCGTTGAAATGGAAATGCGTGAACTTCTTGCTTTCTATGAATTCGAAGAAGATTCTCCTATCATCCGCGGTTCTGCTCTCGGTGCTTTGAATGGCGAACCACAATGGGAAGAGAAAGTTATGGAACTTATGGATGCTGTTGATAACTGGATTCAACTCCCTCCACGTGATATCGATAAACCATTCCTTATGCCTATTGAAGACGTATTCTCTATCACCGGTCGTGGTACTGTTGCTACTGGTCGTATCGAAACAGGTGTTATCAAAGTTGGTGACGCTGTAGAAATCATCGGTCTTGGCGCTGAAAAACTTACTTCTACCGTTACAGGTGTTGAAATGTTCCGTAAACTCCTCGACGAAGGTGAAGCCGGCGATAACGTAGGTCTCCTTCTCCGTGGTATCGACAAAAACGAAATCAAACGTGGTATGGTTATCACACACCCGGGAAAAGTTACCCCTCATACTTCTTTCAAAGCTTCTGTTTATATCTTGAAAAAAGAAGAAGGTGGTCGTCACACTCCATTCCACAACAAATATCGTCCTCAATTCTATATCCGTACCCTCGATGTAACTGGTGAAATCACTCTCCCAGAAGGTACTGAAATGGTAATGCCAGGCGATAACTTGGAAATCTCAGTACAACTTATCTATCCTGTTGCTTGCAGCGAAGGTCTTCGTTTCGCAATCCGTGAAGGTGGTCGTACAGTAGGTTCAGGTCAAATCACTGCTATCCTTGACTAATCAATTTATTTAATATAGGAATGGGGTATACCAACATTGCCCCATTCCTTAAATTACGGGTTTAGCTCAGTTGGTAGAGCATCGGTCTCCAAAACCGAGTGTCGGGAGTTCGAGTCTCTCAACCCGTGCTAAATTATAGAATGTTTATGAAACTCATTAATTACTTTAAAGAATCCTATAACGAATTAGTTCACAAAACTTCGTGGCCAACGAGACGTGAACTGACTAGTAGTGCGGTAGTTGTTTTAATTGCTTCCCTCCTTATTGCACTGGTAGTTTGGGTGATGGATTTTGGTTTTGAAAACCTTATGTCATTGGTTTATAAATACATCTAATCATTTCTGTGTAATTATGTCTGAGAATCTTCAAAAAAAATGGTATGTACTCCGTGCCGTTAGTGGCAAAGAAAGCAAGGTTAAAGAATATCTCGATGCTGAGATAAAAAAATCCTCGCTCGGTCAGTATATCTCTCAGGTATTAATCCCTACAGAAAAAGTGTATTCTGTGCGTAATGGTAAAAAAATCGTTAAAGAACGCAGTTACCTTCCGGGTTATGTGCTGATAGAAGCCGCCCTTAACGGCGAAGTAACAGCATATCTCCGCGATGACGTTCCAAACGTTATCGGTTTTCTCGGCGCTTCTGTAGGAAAACAACCGGAAGCCTTGAGACCTTCTGAAGTTAAACGCATTCTTGGCTTGTGCGACCAACTCGAGGATAACGACCCTGAAATTATTACCCCATTCTTCGTGGGCGATATCGTAAAGGTCACTACCGATCCGTTCAACGGATTTACCGGAGTTGTCGAAGAAGTTAATAACGAGAAAAAAGAACTGAAAGTAATGGTGAAAATTTTTGAGCGTAAAACACCTCTTAAATTAAGTTTCACTAACGTCGAAAAAGAGTAAGCAAAACCGGGTTACGCCGGTATCCCTCTTACCCTATTTTTATGTAACAACTAAAAATTAGATTTATGGCAAAAGAAGTTGCTGGATTTATTAAATTACAAATAAAAGGTGGTGCAGCTAATCCTTCTCCTCCTGTAGGACCTGCTCTTGGTTCTAAAGGTATCAATATCATGGATTTCTGCAAGCAGTTCAATGCCAGAACTCAAGACAAAGCAGGTAAAATTTTACCGGTTGTTATCACTTACTATGCAGATAAGTCATTCTCTTTTGTTGTTAAAACTCCTCCGGTTGCCGTGCAATTACTCGAGGCAGCAAAAGTAAAAGGCGGTAGTGCAGAGCCTAACCGTAAAAAAGTGGCTGAAATTACTTGGGATCAAGTAAAAACTATCGCTGAAGATAAAATGCCAGACTTAAACTGCTTTGAAGTAGAGGCTGCTATGAAAATGGTAGCAGGAACTGCGAGAAGTATGGGTATCTCTGTAAAAGGAGAATTTCCTAATTTTTAATCTTTAAACTTCAATTGTAATGGGAAAACTAACAAAAAATCAAAAGTTGGCTTTAGAAAAAATTGAAGCAGGAAAGGCTTATACACTCAAAGAAGCTGCTAAATTGGTAAAAGAAATTACTACTACCAAATTTGATGCCTCTGTTGATATCGACGTCCGTCTCGGTGTTGACCCTCGTAAAGCAAACCAAATGGTGCGCGGCGTGGTTTCATTACCTAACGGTACCGGTAAACAAGTAAGAGTTCTTGCATTATGTACCCCTGATAAAGAGGCTGACGCTAAAGCCGCAGGTGCTGATTATGTAGGTCTTGATGAATATATCGAAAAAATTAAAAGCGGTTGGACTGACGTTGACGTCATCATTACTATGCCTGCTATTATGGGTAAAATAGGTGCCCTTGGCCGTATCCTCGGTCCTCGTGGTCTTATGCCTAACCCTAAAAGCGGTACTGTAACTATGGATGTCGCTGCCGCAGTTCGCGAAGTTAAACAAGGTAAAATTGACTTCAAAGTCGATAAATTCGGTATCGTTCATACTTCTATCGGTAAAGTATCTTTCTCCGAACAACAAATCGTAGAAAATGCACGCGAGTTTATGTCTACTATCATGAAACTTAAACCTGCTACCGCTAAAGGTACCTACGTTAAGAGTGTTTATCTTTCCTCCACTATGAGTAAAGGTGTTAAAGTCGACACCAAGTCTATTGATGAAAACTAATAATCCGTGAAAGTATGAAAAAGGAAGATAAAAGCATTTTAATTAACCAAATAAAAGAAGTTGTTTCTTCTTACCCTCACTTCTATCTTACTGAAACTCAAGGTATGAATGCAGGTCAAGTGAGCGATTTACGTAGAGCTTGTTTTAAACGCGGCATCAAAATGCTCGTTGTTAAAAACAAACTTATGAAACAAGCCTTGGAGCAAATAGAGGGCACGGATTTCTCTCCTTTATTCCCTTGCTTGAAAGAGAATACTGCAGTTCTTTTCTGCAACACAGGAAACGAACCTGCTAAACTCATCAAAGAGTTTAACGAGAAAAATCTTAAACCTGTACTCAAAGGTGCTTACGTTGAAGAATCCTTCTATATTGGAGAAAATCAACTCGACGCTCTTGTCGCTATCAAGAGCAAAAACGAACTTATCGGAGATGTTATCACTCTCTTACAATCTCCTATCAAGAACGTCGTTTCTGCACTTCAATCAGGTGGTTCTACTATCCACGGAGTGCTTAAAACTCTCTCTGAGAGATAATTTATTCAATTTTTTAAAACTAATAAAAACACATAAAATATTAATACAATGGCAGATTTGAAAGCTTTTGCAGAACAACTGGTAAACTTAACCGTAAAAGAGGTTAATGAGTTAGCCGAAATTTTGAAAAATGAGTATGGTATCGAACCTGCTGCTGCAGCTGTTGCTGTTGCTGCTCCTGCTGCCGGTGGTGCAGCTGCCGCTGAAGAAAAAACTTCTTTCGATGTTGTACTTAAAGCAGCCGGTGCAAACAAACTTGCTGTAGTTAAATTGGTTAAAGAACTTACCGGTCTTGGCTTGAAAGAGGCTAAAGATATGGTTGACGGTGCTCCTTCTACTATCAAAGAAGGTCTTGCTAAAGACGAAGCTGAGAACCTCAAGAAACAACTTGCCGACGCTGGCGCAGAAGTTGAACTTAAGTAAGTCTTACTCCTGTCAACACAGGAATTACGGTTTAGAATCCTGCTCTGCAGGACTCTAAACCTTTTTGCGTATTATTCTATAAGTTCAACTTTTATCTTTAATTAAATGTCGTTAAATACTGAAAGTCAAAGAATTAGCTTCGCTTCCGTCAAGAACCCATTCCCTTATCCTGACTTCCTTGAAGTGCAGCTTAAATCATTTAAAGATTTCTTCCAACTCGATACTGCTACCGAGCATAGAAGAAATGAGGGCCTTTATAAAGTTTTTTCTGAAAACTTCCCTATTCAAGATACACGTAACAATTTCGTTCTTGAGTTCCTCGACTATTATATCGAACCACCTAGATATTCCGTTGAAGAATGTCTACGCCGTGGATTGACTTATAGCGTCCCTCTCAAAGCTAAATTGAAACTCTATTGTACCGACGAAGAACACGAAGATTTCGACACTGTTATTCAAGACGTTTACCTCGGTCCTATCCCTTATATGACTGATAATGGTACTTTCGTTATAAATGGTGCCGAGCGCGTTATCGTGTCTCAATTACACCGCTCTCCGGGCGTCTTCTTCGGCCAAAGTATTCATACAAACGGTACAAAACTCTTCTCCGCTCGTATCATCCCTTTCCGTGGCTCATGGATCGAATTCGCTACCGATATTAATAACGTCATGTACGCTTATATCGACCGTAAGAAAAAACTTCCGGTTACTACTCTCTTACGCGCTATCGGTTACGAATCCGATAAAGATATTCTCGAAACTTTCGGTCTCGCCGAAGAAGTAAAAGTTAATAAAACAACTCTTAAAAAAGTTGTCGGCCGCCGTCTCGCCGCTCGCGTCGTTAAACCTCGTATCGAGGATTTCGTCGACGAAGCTACAGGTGAGGTTGTTAGTGTTGAACGTACCGAAGTAATCATTGAACGTGAAACAGAAATTACTCCGGCTCACTTCCAACCTATCCTCGACTCAGGTTGCCAAACTATCCTCTTACACAAAGAGTCTCAAAATCTTAATGAGTATCAAATCATCTATAATACTCTTCAAAAAGACCCTTCTAATACTGAACGTGAAGCGGTTTTACATATCTATCGACAACTCCGTAATGCCGAGCCTGCTGATGATCAAACTGCTCGCGAAACTATTAACGGCCTTTTCTTCTCTGAAAAGAGATACGACCTCGGTGAAGTGGGTAGATATCGTATCAACAAAAAACTCGGCCTCGATACCGATATGGATGTGAGAGTTCTTACTCATAGAGATATTATCGAAATCATCAAACACTTAATCGAACTTATCAACTCCAAAGTTACCGTCGATGATATCGACCACCTCAGCAACCGTAGGGTGCGTACTGTTGGAGAACAACTATATAACCAATTCGGCATCGGACTCGCCCGTATGGCTCGTACTATCCGCGAGCGTATGAACGTTCGTGATAACGAGGTGTTTACCCCTGTCGAATTAATCAATGCAAAGACTGTGGCTTCTGTTATCAATACATATTTTGGTACAAATGCCCTCTCTCAATTTATGGACCAAACCAACCCTCTTGCAGAAATCACTCACAAACGTCGTCTTTCTGCATTAGGTCCCGGCGGTCTCTCTCGTGATAGAGCCGGCTTCGAAGTGCGTGACGTTCACTACACTCACTACGGCCGCCTTTGCCCTATCGAAACCCCTGAGGGTCCGAACATCGGTCTTATCTCTTCTCTCTGTATCTACGCTAAAATTACTGACCTCGGCTTTATCGCTACCCCTTATCGTAAAGTGGAAAACGGTAAAGTTAACCTCAATAACGACGATGTAGTTTACTATACTGCAGAGGAGGAAGAAGACCTCGTTGTTGCTCAAGGAAATGCTCCTTTGAATGACGACGGCTCTTTCATTCGCGATAAAGTGAAAGCTCGTAAAGAGGCTGACTTCCCTCTCGTTACACCGGATCAGGTGCAACTTATGGACGTAGCCCCTCAACAAATCGCTTCTATCGCTGCCGCTTCTATTCCTTTCCTCGAACACGACGATGCTAACCGTGCTTTGATGGGCTCTAACATGATGCGCCAAGCTGTGCCTCTCCTTCGCCCTGAAGCCCCTATCGTCGGTACCGGTATCGAGGGTAAAATGATTCGCGACTCCAGAACTCAAATTATGGCAGAGGGCGACGGCGTTGTTGAATTCGTTGATGCTTCTGTTATACGTATCAATTACGACCGTACCGAAGATGAAGAATTCGTTAGCTTCGTTGACTCTGTAAAAGAATATAAATTGCCTAAATTCTTCCGTACTAACCAAGATACTACTATCGACCTCCGCCCTATAGTCGCGGCGATAGAGTTACTAAAGGCCAAATCCTTACCGAAGGTTATTCTACCCAAAACGGAGAACTTGCCCTCGGTCGTAACCTTAAAGTGGCTTACATCCCTTGGAAAGGTTACAATTATGAGGATGCTATCGTTCTTAACGAGAGAATAGTACGCGAAGATATATTCACTTCCGTTCACGTTAGCGAGTATACCCTCGAAGTGCGTGAAACCAAACGCGGTATGGAAGAGCTTACTTCCGATATCCCTAACGTAAGTGAAGAGGCTACTCGTAACCTCGACGAAAACGGTATTATACGTATCGGTGCCCACGTCGTTCCCGGTGATTTACTTATCGGTAAAATCACTCCTAAAGGTGAAACCGACCCAACTCCGGAAGAAAAACTCCTTCGTGCTATCTTCGGTGATAAAGCCGGCGATGTGAAAGACGCTTCCCTTAAGGCTTCCCCTTCACTTAGAGGAACTGTTATTGGTACTGCCCTCTATAGCAAAGCAAATAAATCTCGCTCCGAAAGAAACGCCGATAAGGTAACCCTTCAAAAAATGGACGAGGCTTTCGAACAAGAGGTTAAAGCCCTTAAAGACCTACTCGTAGAAAAACTTATCGCTACTATTAACGGTAAAACTTCTCAAGGAGTTAAAGATTATATGGGCGTTGACGTAATACCTAAGGGCTCTAAGTTTACACAAAAACAATTACAACAAATCGACTTCTCTGAAATTCAACTCGGAAAATGGACTACAGATAGCCACCGTAACGAATTAATCAGAGATATAATCAAAAACTACTTGCGTAAGGTTAAAGAACTCGACGCACAAGTTAAACGTAATAAATTCAACCTTACTATCGGTGACGAACTTCCTTCCGGTATCATGCAACTCGCTAAGGTTTACGTTGCTAAAAAACGTAAAATACGCGTAGGTGATAAGATGGCAGGTCGCCACGGTAATAAAGGTATCGTTTCTAAAGTCGTTCGTCAAGAGGATATGCCGTTCCTCGCAGATGGTACCCCTGTAGATATTTGTCTTAACCCACTTGGTGTGCCTTCTCGTATGAACCTCGGTCAAATCTTCGAAGCCGTTCTCGGATGGGCAGGTAAAGAACTCGGCGTTAAATTCGCTACTCCTATCTTCGATGGCGCCTCTATCGATGACCTTAATGAGTGGTGTGATAAAGCAGGTGTGCCTCGCTATGGTAAAACTTATCTCTATGATGGAGGAACCGGCGAGAGATTCGACCAACCTGCTACTGTAGGTTATACTTACTTCCTCAAATTAGGTCATATGGTGGATGACAAAATGCACGCCCGCTCTATCGGACCTTATTCTCTTATCACTCAACAACCTCTCGGTGGTAAAGCCCAATTCGGTGGTCAACGTTTCGGAGAAATGGAGGTTTGGGCTCTCGAAGCTTTCGGAGCTGCCAGCATCCTCCAAGAAATCCTTACCGTTAAATCCGACGACGTTATGGGTAGAGCCAGAGCATATGAAGCTATCGTTAAAGGCGAACCTATGCCTCAAGCCGGTATACCTGAAGCCCTTAACGTTATCTTACACGAACTCAGCGGTCTCGGACTTAGTGTTAAGTTGGAGTAATACGAATAATTTATTGCCGTTCGTATATATAATTTATTTTTGCATCTTAATACCAAATAAGATATGGCTTTTAGAAGAGATAATAAACTAAAAACTAACTTTACTAAAATAAGTATCGGTTTAGCTTCTCCTGAGGAAATCCTCGAGGCTTCCTACGGAGAGGTGCTTAAACCTGAAACAATAAACTATCGTACTTACAAACCCGAACGCGATGGATTGTTCTGCGAACGTATCTTCGGCCCTGTTAAGGATTACGAATGCCATTGCGGTAAGTACAAACGTATCCGTTATAAAGGTATCGTCTGCGACCGTTGCGGCGTGGAAGTTACCGAGAAAAAAGTAAGACGCGAACGCTCCGGACATATCCAACTCGTTGTGCCTGTTGCTCATATCTGGTACTTCCGCTCTACTCCTAATAAAATCGGATACCTCCTTGGTATGCCTACCAAAAAACTCGAGGCTGTTATTTATTACGAGAAATATATTATTCTCCAAACCGGTGTGCTCGAAGGTGTTGAAGGTGTTGAAGTGGGTGAACTCCTCGATGAAGATCGCTATGTCGAACTCATGGAGCAACTCCCTTCCGATAACCAATACCTCGAAGATTCCGACCCAAATAAATTTATCTGTAAAATGGGTGCCGAAGCTATCTATGATATGCTTTGTAACCTCGATTTGGATAAACTTTCTTACGAATTGAGAGATAAAGCCGATAACGACTCTTCTCAACAACGTAAAACTGAGGCTCTTAAACGCCTTAGCGTGGTTGAATCTTTCCGTGCTTCCAGAAAACGTAATCGTCCGGAATGGATGATACTCAAAACATTACCTGTTATTCCACCGGAATTACGCCCTCTCGTTCCTCTCGATGGTGGTAGATTCGCTACTTCCGACCTTAACGACCTTTATCGCCGTGTTATTATCCGTAATAACCGCCTTAAACGTCTTATCGAAATTAAAGCTCCTGAGGTTATCCTCCGCAATGAAAAACGTATGCTCCAAGAGGCTGTCGACTCTCTTATCGATAACTCTCGTAAGAGTAACGCAATGAAAACAGACTCTAATCGTCCGCTTAAATCATTGACAGATAGCTTGAAAGGTAAACAAGGTCGTTTCCGTCAAAACCTCCTCGGTAAACGTGTCGACTATTCAGCTCGTTCCGTTATCGTTGTTGGTCCGGAACTTCAAATGCACGAATGCGGTCTCCCTAAAGATATGGCTGCAGAACTCTATAAACCGTTTATCATTCGTAAGCTCATCGAGCGCGGTATCGTTAAAACGGTGAAATCTGCAAAGAAATTTATCGACCGTAAAGACCCTGTCGTTTGGGATATCCTCGAGCACGTAATGAAAGGTCACCCTGTACTCCTTAACCGTGCTCCTACTCTTCACCGCCTTGGTATTCAGGCTTTCCAACCGAAGATGATAGAAGGTAAGGCTATCCAATTACACCCTCTCGCTTGTACCGCTTTCAACGCCGACTTCGATGGTGACCAAATGGCTGTCCACCTCCCTCTCGGTAATGAGGCTATCCTCGAGGCTCAAATGCTTATGCTCGCTTCTCATAATATCTTGAACCCGGCTAACGGATCTCCTATTACCGTGCCTTCTCAAGATATGGTGCTCGGTCTTTACTATATTACTAAACCGCGTAAAGGCGTTAAAGGTGAAGGCCTCGTATTCTATTCTCCGGAAGAAGTGGAAATAGCTTATAACGAGGGAAAGGCTGATATTCACGCTATTATCTCCGTTCGTACTAAAGATATCGACGAAAACGGAAATAGAGTAGATCGCCTTATCAAAGATACTACCGTCGGTAGAGTTATTGTAAATAAATTCGTACCGGAAGAGTGCGGTTATATCAACGAAGTGCTTTCTAAAAAATCACTCCGTAACATCATCGGTCACGTTATAGAAACCGCCGGTGTTGCTCGTACCGCAAAATTCCTCGATGATATCAAAAACCTCGGTTATCAAATGGCATTCCGTGGCGGTCTTTCTTTCAATCTTGCCGATGTTATCATCCCTGAAGAGAAAGAGGCCCTTGTTAAGAGCGGTGATGCCGAAGTCGAAGAAATCATTTCTAACTATAGCCTCGGTTTCATTACATACAACGAACGTTATAACCAAATTATCGATACTTGGACTCGTGTAAATAGTGAGTTGACAAATGTTGTGATGAAGCGTTTGTCTTCTGATAACGACGGTTTCAACTCCGTATACATGATGTTGGATTCCGGTGCTCGTGGTTCTCGTGAACAGATTCGTCAGCTCTCCGGTATGCGTGGTTTGATGGCTAAACCTCAAAAAGCGGGTGCCGAAGGCGGTCAAATTATCGAAAACCCTATCTTAGCAAACTTTAAAGAGGGTCTTAGCGTGCTCGAGTACTTTATCTCTACTCACGGTGCCCGTAAAGGTCTTGCCGATACCGCCCTTAAAACCGCCGATGCCGGTTATCTTACTCGCCGTCTTGTTGACGTTTCTCACGACGTTATCATTACCGAAGAGGATTGCGGCACTCTACGCGGTCTTGTTGCTACCGAAATCAAAAATAACGAAGAAGTCGTTGCTTCTCTCTACGAGCGTATACTCGGTCGTGTTTCTGTTCATGATATTATCGACCCTCGTACCGGCGAAATTATCGTTAAAGCCGGTGAAGAAATCGTCGAAGCCGCTGCAAAACGTATTCAAGAGTCTCCTATCGAAAGAGTGGAAATTCGTTCAGTACTCACCTGCGAGGCTAAACATGGCGTTTGTGCAAAATGTTATGGTCGTAACCTCGCTACGGGTCGCCTCGTTAATAAAGGTGAAGCCGTCGGAGTTATCGCCGCACAATCTATCGGTGAGCCGGGTACTCAGCTTACTCTTCGTACTTTCCACGTCGGTGGTGTGGCTTCTAACATCGCTACGGATAACGGTATCACTTCTAAATACGATGGTCGCCTCGAAATAGAGGAACTTCGTACTGTAGATGTCGTAGATGCTACAGGTAGCGAATATCAAGTAGTTGTAGGTCGTCTTGCCGAAGCTCGTATCATCGACCAAAATACTAATATTGCTCTTACTACACAAAATATACCTTACGGTTCTAAACTCTTCGTTAAAAACGGTAGCGTAGTTACTCCGGGTACAAAAATCTGTGAATGGGACCCATTCAACGCCGTTATCGTTTCTGAAGTTTCCGGTACCGTAGATTTCGAATCCATGATAGAGGGTGTTACTTATAAAGTGGAACTCGATGAAGCTACCGGTCTTAAAGAGAAAATTATCGTAGAATCGAAAGATAGAACAAAATCTCCGAGTGCTCACGTCGTTGATGCAGAAGGTAATGTTCTTCGTACTTATAACTTACCGGTGGGAGCCCACTTGGTTGTTGAAGATAAACAGAACATTAAAATAGGTGATTTGATTGTCAAGATTCCTCGCGCCGTAGGTAAAGCAGGTGATATCACCGGTGGTCTTCCTCGTGTTACCGAGTTGTTTGAGGCTCGTAACCCTTCTAACCCGGCTGTAGTTGCCGAAATAGATGGTGAGGTTACTTTCGGTAGATTGAAACGTGGTAATCGTGAAATCACTATCACTCCTAAAAACGGTAAAGAGAAAACTTACCTCGTACCGCTTTCTAAACAAATCCTCGTTCAAGAAGGAGACTACGTACGTGCCGGAACTCCACTTTCCGACGGTGCTATCACCCCTTCCGATATCTTGGCTATTAAAGGTCCTACCGCAGTACAAGAATATATCGTGAACGAAGTACAAGACGTTTACCGTTTACAAGGTGTGAAAATCAACGATAAACACTTCGAAGTTATCGTGCGTCAAATGATGCGTAAAGTTCAAATCGAAGATGCAGGTGATACTAAATTCCTCCAAGGTCAAATGGTTGATAAAATCGATTTCGCCGAAGAGAACGACCGTATCTGGGGTAAAAAAGTGGTTACCGATGCCGGAGATTCTACAAATTTCAGCAAAGGTCAGATAGTAACCGCTCGCCGTTTACGCGATGAGAACTCCGCTCTCAAACGCCGTGACGCTAAGATTGTTCAAGTGCGTGACGCTCAACCGGCTACTTCCAGCCAGATGTTGCAAGGTATTACACGTGCCGCCCTTCAAACCAAGAGCTTTATATCAGCCGCTTCCTTCCAAGAAACACCGAAAGTTCTTAACGAAGCCGCTATCAATGCTAAAGTCGACTATCTCGAAGGTATGAAGGAAAACGTTATCGTCGGCCATAAGATACCGGCAGGTACCGGATTGCGCGAATACGATAGCCTTATCGTTGCTTCTAACGAAGATTATCATCGTATGACTGATTATGCATCAAATAATATCACAGATTATGAAGATGTAGAAGATCAATTGAACGGATAAGTGTTAAAATTTTGATTATATTGGGGCATATTTCGATGGAAATCGGGGTATGCCCTTTCTGTTTTCAAATTTTTTATTTCCTGTTGTGTGGTCTTATTTGTTTTCAATAGGCGTTTTGACTTTGTCTTCTTCCTTTTCACGTGGGATAGTCATAGCAAGTTAGTCTCTCCTTTTCCTCGTTCATATGCAGTCTCCATGGCATAATAAAGCAAGCTTTGTTCTGCTCAATTGGCTTAACCAAAACGTTCAAATTTTGTCACTAATTTTGCAGTTGCTTGTTGAGAGTAGGAGGGCTGTAAAAAAACAGCTGAAAATTTGGTAGTTACAAAATAAATGCTTAACTTTGCATCGTTCAAATCCAAATGTGAAGGGGGCTTTGCAAGTCTCCTTCAGTTGTATATTAAAGCTATGATAAATAAGGAATTAATAGAAAAATTGCTTCAAGATAAATTGCAAAATACAGATTGCTTTCTTGTAGACGTTACCATTTCTTCTGATAATAATATCGTTGTAGAAATAGATTCTGACACTGCTGTTAATATCGATTTATGTGTGGAAATCAGTCGATATATCGAATCTCATCTTGATAGAGACGTTGAAGATTTTGAATTGGAAGTTGGTTCTGCCGGGCTTACTTCACCGCTGAAAGTGCTCCGTCAATACAAGAAAAATATCGGAAACGAAGTGGAAGTGCTCACTAAAGACGGTAGAAAAATTAAAGGTATTCTATCTGCAGCTGATGAAACATCCTTTTCCGTTGACGAAACTAAAATGCTTAAAAAAGAGGGCGATAAGCGCAAACGCCCTTATACCGAAACGTTGTGCTTCGATTATAACCAAGTGAAATATACTAAATATATAATTAATATAAAATAATATGGCTAAAAAAGAGAATGTGAATCTGATAGAAACATTTTCAGAATTCAAAGATTTAAAATCCATTGATCCTGCTACTCTAAAGAATATATTGGAAGAATCTTTTCGTAGTGTTATCGCAAAAATGTATGGTACTGACGAGAATTACGACGTCATTATCAATGTTAAAACCGGTGACTGCGAAATTATTCGTACCCGTATTGTCGTAGACGACGAAGAGCTCGAAGATTCAAATAAAGAGATTTCGCTCTCCGAAGCAAAACAAATAGATGAGGAATATGAAGTAGGTGAAGAAGTCTCTGAGCCGGTTGAATTTTTGAATTTTGGCCGTAGAGCAGTTCTTACTTTGCGTCAAACATTAGCTTCTAAAATTCTTGAACTCCAAAAAAGTGCCCTTTACGATAAATATATAGATATCGTAGGTCAGATAGTTACAGGAGAAGTTTATCAAGTATGGAAAAAAGAAATCCTTTTGCTCGACGATGAAGGAAACGAAATGCTTCTCCCTAAAACTGAGCAAATTCCTAACGATAGATTTAAGAAAGGCGATACCGTTCGCGCCGTAGTGCTCCGTGTTGATAACAAGAATAATAACCCTAAAATATATTTGTCTCGTACTGCTCCGGAATTCTTACAACGCCTTTTCGAACTCGAAGTGCCTGAAATTCACGATGGCCTTATTACCATCAAGAGCATTGCACGCATCCCGGGCGAAAGAGCTAAAGTTGCCGTAGAATCTTTTGACGACCGCATCGACCCCGTTGGAGCTTGTGTGGGTATTAAAGGCTCTCGTATACATGGTATTGTACGCGAATTGTGCAACGAAAATATCGACGTCGTTAACTATACTAATAATATCAGCTTGTATATCGCTCGAGCCCTTAGCCCTGCTAAAGTCGTTAGCATTGAGCTCGATACCGAACAACAACATGCAAACGTATTTATCCGCCCTGAAGAGATTTCTTTGGCTATAGGTAAAAACGGATATAATATCAAACTCGCTACAATGCTCACCGGATATTTCGTAGAAGTAATACGCTATATGGGTGACGTCGAAGAAGATGATATCTACCTCGATGAATTTGCTGATGAAATAGACCCTTGGATTATCAATGTGCTCAAAAGTATCGGTTGCGATACAGCAAAAAGCGTACTTCGCCTCTCTCGTGAGGACTTGATTCAACGCTCCGACCTTGAAGAAGAAACCATTGACCATATTATCGCTGTTCTTCAATCCGAATTTGAAGAAGACTAATTTATTTCGTTTTATCAATTATTTTTACTTCATTATTTTTTCATATGGCTAGATTAGGACAATTAATAAAAAAACTGGAAATAGGCACCGATACTGCCGTAGATTTCTTAAAATCAAACGGTTGTGAAATTAAAAACGATTTAAATGCAAAACTTGATGCACATCAAGAAGAGCTTTTAATTAATAAATTCGCTTCAGAAGAGGTGAAGGCTGAAATTGCAGCAAAAAAACAAAAGAAAGAAAACACTTCTGCGCCGGATAATAAACCCGCTAAGGAAGAAAATAAACTGCATAAAATTAATGTTGTCGGTAAAATCGACCTCGATAAATTCGATAAATCGGCAAATAAAAAGAGTAATGCAGCTACCCCTGCTGAACCAACCATCAATGTAGAACCGAAAGAGAAGACCCCGGCTGAAGAACCTGTTAAAACTGATGCTGCTGAATCTAAAAACGAAAAAATTGAGGTCGCTCCGGTTGTTAAAGAAAAAACAGAAAAACCTGTTGTAGAAACAGTTGAAAAAGTGGCTGAGGTTAAACCGGAAGTAAAAAACAACCCGGAGACCGAAGTGAAAATAGAAATCAAACAAGTTGTAGAACCTGAAAAGGACGTCAAACCGGAAGTTAAACCGGAAATCAAGCCTGAAGAAAAAGTAAAAGAAACAAAAGTAGAAGTAGTTGATAATAAAGCCGAAAATAATAAGCAAGTAGAACCAACCGTTAAACCGGAAACCAAACCTGATGTTCAAAAACATCCTGCCGAAAACAAAACGGAAAAAGAAAATCAGCCTAAGGTGTCTGAGAAAAAAACGGATATTCAACCAAAAAATGATGAAGATAAAAAAGATGTAGCCGTAAAAGATAAAGAAATAAAATCAACTCCGGCCCCCGAAAAAGAGGTTAAAGAGGAAGAAATCTTTAAAACCGACTCTCATCTTAAAACAATAAATCAACCTAAAGTTATTGGTAAAATAGATTTGGATAAAATTAATCCAAATACTCGACCGGTAAAGAGCGATAAAAAATCTCAAGACGATAACCGCTCTGATAAAGGAAAAAATAAGAAGAAAGATAAACAAAATAAATCTAAAGCAGATTTTATTGATAAGAATAAACAAAATTCTGCCGACAATAAATCTAACTCTTCTGCCGAATCTTCTGCTCCAAATTCTAAAAAAGATAAAAAGCAAAAGAGACGCCGTATTAACGAACAACCTGTTGATGTAGAGGCTGTTATAAAAGACCAAAACAATCAAAATAGCCAAAAACCCGGAAAAAATTCAAAAGGTAAAAATAAAGGTGAAGGCTATGTCGGCGATGGTAGAGATAATAGAGGCGGTCGTGATGGTAGAGATAGCCGTGATAGCCGAGACAATCGCGAAGGAAGAGAGGGTAGAGATGGCCGTGAAGGAAGAAATTCTAAAAAGAATAAACAAAAATATTCTCACTCTTTACCACCAAGCGAGGAAGAAGTAAATAGCAGAATACAAAAGACTTATGCCGACCTTCAAGAGCGTAATAAGTCTACCAAGAAAAGTGCTCAATATAGAAAAGAAAAACGTGAAGCTATAGCTCAACGTCAAATGGACGAGGCTTTACAAGAACAAGCACAATCTAAAATTCTGAAACTTACCGAATTCGTTACCGTTAACGAACTCGCAACTATGATGAATAAGCCTGTTAACGAAGTTATCCAAACATGCTTTAATGCCGGTCTTTTCGTGGCTATTAATCAACGTCTTGATGCCGAAGTTATCAACCTCGTTGCTGATGAATTTGGCTTTACTACCGAATTCGTTTCTGCCGACGTAGTCAACGCTATACAAGAAGAAAAAGATAAAGAAGAAGACCTCGTGCCTCGCCCACCTATCGTTACAGTGATGGGTCACGTCGACCATGGTAAAACTTCTTTGCTCGACTATATCCGTAAATCTAACGTTATTGCCGGTGAAGCCGGTGGTATTACACAGCATATCGGTGCTTATAACGTACAACTCGAAGATGGTAGACATATTACATTCCTCGATACTCCTGGTCACGAAGCATTTACTGCTATGCGTGCTCGTGGTGCTAAAGTTACTGATATAGTTATTATTATCGTAGCTGCCGATGACGACGTCATGCCACAAACTATCGAGGCTATTAACCACGCATCTGCTGCCGGTGTGCCTATCGTATTTGCTATCAACAAGATAGATAAACCTGCTGCTAATCCGGAAAAAGTGAAAGAATCACTTGCCAACATGAACTACCTTGTAGAAGATTGGGGCGGTAAATATCAATCACAAGATATCTCGGCTAAACAAGGTATCGGTGTAGAAGAATTGCTCGAAAAAGTACTTATCGAAGCCGAATTGCTCGACCTTAAAGCTAATCCTAATCGCCGTGCAACAGGCTCTGTCATAGAGTCTTCTCTCGATAAAGGTCGCGGATATGTGGCTACCGTTCTTGTAAGTAACGGTACCCTTCATATTGGAGATGTAATGCTTGCCGGTACTAACTATGGTAGAATTAAGGCGATGTTTAACGAACGCGGCCAACGTGTTAAAGAAGCCGGACCTTCAGAACCGGTTATTGTGCTCGGTCTTAATGGCGCTCCTCAAGCAGGTGATAATTTCAACGTGTTTGCCGAAGACCATGAGGCTCGTGAAATAGCTAACAAACGCGAACAACTCGCTCGTGAACAAGGTATCCGTACTTCCAAGCATACTACTCTTGATGAAATCGGACGTCGTATCGCTCTCGGTAATTTCCAAGAACTTAATATTATCGTCAAAGGTGACGTAGATGGCTCTATAGAAGCCCTTTCCGACTCATTCCTTAAATTGACAACAGAAGAAATCCAAGTTAATGTTATTCATAAAGCAGTAGGACAAATTTCCGAAAGCGACGTAATGCTTGCTACTGCATCTAATGCAATTATCGTCGGTTTCCAAGTGCGTCCTTCTCTTGCAGCTCGTAAATTGGCAGAAAAAGAGGGTATAGAAATCCGCCTTTATTCTATTATTTACGATGCTATCGAAGAACTCAAAGCTGCAATGGAGGGTATGCTTGCTCCGGATATTAAAGAGGAAATTACAGCTACTCTCGAAATTCGTGAAACATTTAAAATTACTAAAGTCGGAACTATTGCCGGATGTAAAGTTACTGAAGGTAAAATCAAACGTACTAATAAGATACGCTTAATCCGTGATGGTATAGTAATTTATACCGGTGAACTTGCTTCACTCAAACGTATGAAAGACGACGTAAAAGAGGTTGCTTCCGGATATGAATGCGGTTTGAATATCGCCAATTACAACGATATTAAAATTGGTGATATTATTGAATCTTTCGAAGAAGTAGAAGTGAAAAAATCTCTCTAATAATAATTTATAAGGCACCGATACTTATTTTCCAAAAGTGTTGGTGCCTTTCATTTTATTTATATCCTCAGATCCGCAAGTAATCTCCAATAGCAATATTCGTGGCAGCAAAGTGCTTGGACACGTCAATCATGATAGTTGAAACGCTCGTATTGTCTGATTCGGTACTCCATCCCCCCCTTACCCCACAATGCGACTTGAGGCAATACGCTGGTTCTAACCACAAATAATGAACTCTTATCCTAAGTCACTGATGACATATACGCCAGGTCTGTAGCCGAGGAACCTCTTGTATGTCGGTTTGGCATCATACTTCTCTGTTTCAAGGAACTGATGGTAGAAATCAACATCGTAGTTTTCCACCTCCTTCAGCTCACCGGTGGAAACCAAGGCTTTTATAAGCAAGGCGTTGAGCTTGTCTGCTGTATTGAAATCGTAGGTCTTGCCCTGATCAGAAGTATAGGAGATGTTTTCCTGTGTCAGGTCCTTGATGGCTCTGAGGATGGTATCAGAGCTGCATGTGCGCCTAGGTCGGATGATACGAGAGATGGCGCATTAGATGCGATGTTACATTCTCCACGCATGAGCCTCCACAGAAGTACACGCTCATCAGCGAACGGACAATCTCGCTGTATTG
>SAMEA3663246__coassemble_92_pt1 | contig 41173 bp, 31 predicted proteins | sample SAMEA3663246__metabat2_low_PE_003 | metagenome-assembled genome bin SAMEA3663246 (sample SAMEA3663246) | pig gut metagenome | biome: pig gut; feature: pig-associated habitat; material: faeces | place: China | collected 2013
GTTTAAAATTATATACTACTACTTTTCAGACCAGCGATGTTTGTTTCTTAGGCAAAACTTACATACATTCCCGCAGGTAGAACAATAGGCAATGGGGAGCGAAAGTGATCATAATGTGATGGTTTTATATATAGTTTATAATCCAGTTTCCTGATTTGTTACTGCCCTGGCGGCTTATTATGCCTTTGTCGCGCAGTGATGCAAAGAGTCTTTCGGCTTGTCGCTTGGTGAGGCTCAGTGCATCGGCGGCTTGTGCGGCTGTGGTGCGCGAATTGCCGGCTATAAGCGCCAACAATCGTTGCTCGGCATCGGTTATACCGACATTTATACCGACATTTATACCGACATTCTCGCCTTCTATTCTATTGCCTTGATGAGTTTTGAGCGTGGCAAGTATTTCGCCAAGCATAAAGTCGATGAATGGACCCGATTGGGCTTGCGCATTGCTTTTAGCAATAGCTTCGTAGTAGGCTTGTTGATTGGCATGCACCATATTCTCCACAGGCAGATGCTCAAAGAGTGGATGCAACCTGCCAAGTATTAGAGATTGCCAAAGACGGCCAATGCGTCCGTTGCCGTCGCTGAATGGGTGTATAAATTCAAACTCATAGTGGAACACACAAGAGCGAATAAGCAGATGATCGGTCGATACTGCAAGCCACGCAAAGAGGTCGCTGATAAGTTGTGGCACTCGGTCGGCAGGGGGCGCCATGTGCACCAATACCGTTTCTGAAAACACGCCCACTCCTCCACGGCGAAAACGTCCGGCGTCATCGGCAAGTCCCTCCATCATTGAGCCGTGAGCTCGGAGCAGGTCATCGATGCTGAACGGATTGAGTGAGCCATAGAGGTCGTAAGTGCGAATGGCGTTCTTCACCTCTTGAATCTCACGCAATGGCGCCACCACGTTTTTCCCATTGATGATGTCGCGCACTTGTCCTTCACTGAGGTTGTTGCCCTCAATGGCAAGCGACGAATGTATGGTGCGTATGCGGTTGGCTTTGCGCAGGAGCAAACCATCGTTCTCAAGCCGTATGGCATAGCGCTCAATCTGTGCCGATATTTCGGCTATCAGATTGATAGTTCGCGAACTAATAATGAATGGAGGGGTGTACATAATTAGCAAACTTTTATTTTATCGGTTATGGCTTTTACGATATTGTACACTTCAGTCAACTTATCAAGAATCTTATCAGTGTCATTATCTTCTATCACAGGTATATGAAGGTAAATACGCGAAGGAGCATTTTCGGGGTGTTCATCAAGTTCGCAACCCGGAAATGCAGATGACAAAGCCTCGCGATAAGGTTCATAATGCTTGCGATTCCACACAGTAACGTAGATACCAAAGACCCCAAGAGGATTATCGAACGAGCCTTGTTTGAATGAAGCCTCTATACCCAGGCGGTTGCTATCCTTGTTAAATTCCACTCCTAAGTCCCAACCTTGCCAAACCCACCAGTCTGCTCCGGTACGTGCTTTTATAAGCGACAGGAGTTCTCCGATACGTTCTTTGCGTAGTTGTAGAATTTGGTTCTCAAATTTTTCATACTCGGCTTTGAGCCAATTGATTTGACGGCGGTTCTCGTAAAAAAAGCGTTTTAGTTCCATATTATTAGTTGAGTAGCGATTTTCGATTGTGCGGATAAAGTCAAACAGGAATGTCAGATAAGCTTGGTCTGCATCGAGTGCATAAGTTCCCAAGTTCTTTTTGACTGTATCAAAAAGTGTGCGATAATTAACATAGTGATAGCCAAATTGTTTCATCTTGCCTATCTCTGCAGCATCTGTGATAGGACGGGCAGAAAGAACCACAAAGATATGATCGTGTTGCGTATGATACGTCTTCTTGATATGGCTAACATAGCTGTCCAAAGGGTTGTAAAGAGACGCCCCAATTTTGTTCTCGATGGCTATAACAAAATCATCGGCAACAACAGTGATGTCGATGAACTTGCGGTCTTCCGTCACTTCCTCAGTGATAACTTTTGTTCCGTTGAGTGAAAACGATAAATCCTCTCTCGCTACGACTTCAAGCAGCGAAGACAAGAAAAGCCCTCGGAGACCATGAGCAGCATTTGGCGTAAGAAAGAATCTAAGGATTTGACTACAACGCTCCTCAAATCGGTCACCGCCCATCTGACAAATCTCCATAAATGTAGGATTGGAGTTCGTCTTAGGGAGCGACAAGAACTTTTCAAGTAAAGCGTTGAATACCTCGTATTCGTTATGCAAATTTGACATTATCTCCACCTATTTTTTAGATTATTAATATCAAAAGAACTGAGTCGAGTGCAGTTAATAAATTTGACATGAGCACCCGACGTTTTTGCAGCTTTAACCATATCAGTAATTAGCGAAGAACCTTTACTATTGTCGTATGTGAGGTTCGGCACCTTTCTTAATAAGTTCAAGTGTGGAGTAGCTTCTTTAGAGAAGTCAAATCCATATGCTCCGGATTCATCAATGTATGCGTGAATACGTTCCATACTAAAATATTTTAATCCAAAGTTTGAAATTCTGAAAACGGTCTTAGCTCCGCAACGTAGGTTGCATTTCGTTTTTTCAGATTTGGCTCTCTGTTAATTTTAATCTCCACAGAAGGGTCAAAATGTAAAACTACATAATAAGGGGCGTGTTCAGCCGAGAAACCATACTCTTTAAGAGTATCAGCGGTCCATATCTGGAAGTGTCCTTTTGATTTCAGCTTAAACATATGAGGTTCATTGCCGTTAGTATGAAGCAACACATACTGCAATCTTTCAAAACCAGGCTTTACGAGAAGAGAACCTTTGCTATCTCCAGCACGGAGATAGCAAATGCCTTTCTCTATCATTAGTATTCGCAACGAATTGCGGCAATGATTTACTATCACCATAGGTTCTTCCTCTGCAATACACATTTTGCTCAACATTCGTTGAGCGGCTGCTTCATTTTCAATTTCCTTCTTACGCTGAATACATTTTTGGATAAAAATGTCCTCACGTTCCATACCAATGAATTTCCGTCCAATGAGATTGGCTGCTATTCCTGTTGTACCACTACCAGCGAATGGGTCAAAGACAATATCTCCTGGGTGTGTATTTGAAAGTATTGCACGGTAAAGCAATCGCAATGGCTTCTGTGTCGGATGTTTGCCAAAATGTTTCTCCCATGTTTCAACTGTTGGTATGCTCCATACATCAGGCATTCTCTTGCCTGAGTTGAGAGCAGACATAGCTTCAATATTAAAATAATGAGACGTGCACTTTGATTTACGAGCCCAGATTATATATTCTGCTGAAAAGTTAAAATGTAAGTTGGAAAGAGTTGTTGGAGCATTAGGTTTCTGCCATACAATGATATTTAGTACTTTGTAACCTAATGTAGTGAGACAGCGTTCTACTGAAGAAATGTTGTGATATGTACCAGTAACCCATATACAACCACCATCTTTTAAGATTTTTCTACAAAGTCCAAGCCACTTCATATTGAAAGCGTCCACTTCTTCAATTGACCGCTGTCTATCCCATTCTCCTTTATCAAAACATTTTACTTTGCCATTTTCTCGCCACGTAAATCCTTTGGAAAGGAAATATGGGGGATCTGCAAAAATCATATCAACTTTTGCAGAAAACTTCTTTAGCATTTCCAAGGAGTCTCCTTGAAAAAGCATGAAGTCACCATTTAAGCTTTCAAATATTGGTTTCAAGCAGAATAAAGGGTTGTAGATCTTTCAAGATATTCAATGAAATCGGGAATGTTGTATGAACGAATGACTTGTCCTTCAGTATCCCGTAAATAATTAATTTGTTTTTGCGAATCAGTGAAAATGGATGGAGCGACAAAGACACACTGTGAATTTGTCTTGTACTTATACATGAACTCATTAAGGTGTCGAGAGATAGGCCATATTTCCATCATTGTCTGTTGACGTCCTTCTGCCATGGTAACTTCAACAAGAATACCATTAGCATTTTCAATACACTCAATATCGCCGAGACCACCTCCAGCAGTAGAAGTGGGGAGTCCAGTGTCATCACAAGCATAATTGGGTATGACGCGCACATTTGGAAGTTTGGATTTTATGGCAAGAGCTGATAGGAACTCTAAACGGGCAGGAGCGGGGATAAATTTGAGAACTGGATGTTCACTCATGCGACTACGTTTAGCAAGGATATCCAATTCTTTTTTAATAATAAGCCAATCTATCCCTTTTACCCATTCCTTCAATAAGTTCTCGCTTTGAGATGGAGTGACATGGATAGATTTAATGGCAAAAAGATTTTTATCAACTTTGGCCATATAATTGAAATAATCACGTTCATCATTGAACTTACTATAGAAAGAGTAATTGTTCAGAACATAATTAATTCGATCATCTTCATTATGGTTAAGGTCAATGAAATGACCTGCACCACGTAACGAAATAAGTCCGGTGATACGCATTTTTCGGATATATTCATCTGGATATTCTGTAATCACAGAGGCTGCATCAAATTTTTTCATTTGACCCTGCATAATCTCGTTACGGCAAATGTCTATTATAACCTCATCACTGGGGTCATAACGATATTTCTCGCGCAATTCACAAATGCGTTTATATAATGCTTCTGCATCATTATTCTTCCAGAAAATAAACAGTGGTAGTTCTTTCCGGGTAACGCCTTTACCATTCCAGCGAGTGTCGGAGTTTATTTTCTTAAGAACTTGTAGTAGAAGAATAAGAGGCACATTATCATTCAAAACCTTAACAAATGGATTTGATCTTTGAGATTTACACATGGCGTGCAGAAAAGCCTGTTGCTCATATTCAGGATGCACTTCTTCAACAGAAATAATACCATTCTGGCTGACACTTACACCTAATACAGAAGCTAACATATCGCCGATAGATGAAAATAAAATAGACTCTCCAGGCCTAAAATATACAAAACCTAACTCTTTGGCGAAGTCGAAAATGGTGGCAAAACGAGAGGGGTAACCTCGTTCAAATCCTGCCTCCTTATGTTTTTGAGGATTGTTGGCAATCATAAAACTTACCTCAGAGTCAGAGAGGAGTTCATTGCCAAATTCGCCCATAGGAGCATTTTGCCATTTTGATTTGATAGACTCTGATTTTTTCATCGGACGGTAAAGCCCGTATCGGATTGTTTCTCCAACGATCTTTGTGGCGAGTGCATCGTCAAGTATTTGTCCGTTGAACTTTTTCAACACCCATAACATCGCCTTTATGCGTTGTGGGTTACGCATTGTCGTGGTAAACAACAATGGTTTATAACTCAGGTTTGCCATAATAATAGTTGGTGACCAGCACCTCGTTAAATTTTTTAATAGTGTTATCGTTGAAACTAATGTAATTACTCTTTATAGGGTAAACAATATATCTTTCCATCCACTTTGAGAAGATTGAATTAACACGTCCCTTATAATGTGTTACATTTGATATTGCAAAGCACACACCTCGGTCATTTAATTCATCGAGTAAATTTAGCAAATCTCTTTCCGTTTCTTCGTTCCATAACTTATTGTATTCGCTAAATGTAATGAGATATGGAGGGTCTAAATAAACCAAATCGTCATTAAGAAAATCTATACCTCTCAAAAATGAGCGAAAATCCAAACAAGAAAAAGAAACCCGACGTTGGCCAACAACTGAAAGATAATTCTCTATCGCATCTTTGGTGTTTTGGTTGAAATCTACATTACCGACGGGTAAGTTAAAATCTCCTTTCCCGTTAAAACGAAGCATTCTATTGAACCCATAAATTAGTAGTAGATATAATCTGCAAAAATCGGTTTTGCCGGAATTGTTAAAATCCTGCCTCAATGCTACATAAGCGGTCTTGTTGAATTTGGCAAAATAAGTTTTGGGATATGCCTTTCGCAAATCTTCAGGAACATCTTCTCGAATAAGCGAAAATGACAGCTTGTAATGGTTTATCATTTCCGTCAATTCGTTCATAAGAATTTCTGAAGAATCCTTATAACCACATAACCAATTATGAAGTCCAACAACATAATGGTCTATGTCATTAGCTATACATACTGGAGCGTTGGTGTTCATAAACACCGAACCGCCCCCGACAAACGGCTCAATTAATCGTCCTATTTGTTGAGGAAAATGAGAGCGAATTTCTCTCATCAACTTATATTTATCGCCCACATAAAATAGTGGAGAACGCACGATCTCGTCTTTCATAGTTTACATGGGTTACAAAAAGATATTCTTTATGGTCTTCAAATTCCGTCTTACCCGAATTAAACGGGGAATAGGCATGTTCATAGATGTGTGTCTCTCCGCACTTGTTAAGTACTTCCTCTATCTGATCCAATTTTATCTTATTTTCAGAAGATGAACTCTTTGACTTGTAAGTGTTATTATAGGAGACTATCAGATAACGAGCATCAATATGAGCAATCAAATCTTGAAATGCTGTGAAAGCAGAACTACGACAGTATGCACTCATATTCTCCTCCTTAGGCTTCATAGCTACACCGAACAGTGCCGGTTTCGTCCATTGCACCAATGTTTCCAACAAATGATAAAAGCGGCTATATTGACGTGAATTATAAGGAGGGTCTATATAGACGACATCAGCGTGAATATTGCGAGCCAATTGGTTTGCATCTTCTTGATAAATTTCAGCTCCGCAGAAGTTATTAACATCAATCATTCGCAATATAAGCTTACGAGGAGTGATAGCCTTTTTTATATACGCATCGTAATGTCCTAAAGTGTTAGCGAGGCGATCCATGCTATAAATAAGAGATGCAAGTATTATGGCAAATTCTTTTTCAGTAAGAATTGAACGCTTCGTTTCAAGATCCTCACGAATATATCCAATCAGGCGAGAAGTCCTCATGTCAAAAAACTTGTCTCCAAAATTGACTGAGAAATAGTTATCTATTAGGTTGTCAGGATTAATCGAATTATAGTAGTCAAGTAAATCCAAAACCTTTTCTTTTTGCCAAGGAGCATCTTGAAAAAATGCTTTGTAAATTATATTGTTGGAGAAGAGGAAATCATTAACTATGACACTATCATATAGACTGAAAGCACGATTGGCAACTGAGCCCGTACCTGCAAAAATATCACAGAAAGTATGAACATCTTGCGTTTCTGACTCAATAATATTGAAAATCCAGTCCACCAATTTAGCTTTACATCCTATATATCTACGGTTTTCCAAGCGGTAATTAGATTGATATACTTCCGCGCGCCAACTCTCTATGACAGATTTTCCAAATTTAGAAATTGCCTCATAGAGAGTAAGGGAGTCCATACTCTCCAAGTCGTGTTGGTATGTAGGAATTTTTAGTGCTCCTAATGCCATATTCATATTAAATACAAAAAAATCTTATGTAGCATCTGAAGGCGACCAAACCTTTTACAACTACAAAGGAGTTTATTTTAAAAATTTACCGGCAAATTGCCGTTAAATTTTCATACTAATTTTGGCCTTTCTCAGAGTTTAATGCTTTGAACTGCAAAGTTACGAATTATTTCCTATATAATATATAAGGGCATCATATGTTTTTAAGCATTCCTTTGCGAAATTCATTTGCAAAGACAATACCAATAGTGAGCAAAAATCGAGCACACCAATCTTATTAAATCTTAAAATATGGCGAATTGTGCGAATTTTTTTCACAAAATGCCTGAAATATTCACGCTGAAAGCGTCGCGATACGGAAATTTGTGTACAAGTGCACCAAGTTTGGCTGTACTCGGCATAGCCGGAACAAGTTCCTCTCTGCCATCGTTGGCACGAACTGTCTCGCAGCCGATGTAGAGTGTATCGAAGGCGTCGGAGGAAACTCTTTATAATTATTATTGTGTCTATTCCACTTTGATGAGTTTCAGTTTCGGTTGTTCAAGGCGAATGCTAAGCCATTTTGTGACAGACTGAGATAGAGAATCGTTATACTCCGTTTTCCATGAAACGTTGACAATCGGTAATGTATCAACTTTATTTGTCTGCGAATTATATTTTACAGCTGTTGCAAACATAAGTTCGCTAATATCAGGATAAATGGTTTTTGCCTCGGAAACAATTTGTTTCACAGGAATATCGTTATTCCCCTTAGCTAATTTATTCTCCAAAACCATTATTATAGAGTCACGTTCTTGTATTTGACGCTCTTTAGTTTCTATAAAATCCTGAAGCATAGCCGCTTGAGTTTTTACATCAAGTTCTCCGCCAAAGGCTTGTTTGATAACCAGTTTAGTATCTTTCAATCCGAAATCTACTAAGCGTTGTTGAAGAACAGCCACTTGCTCATTAGTTAAAGACTTACCGACGAGGGAGAGTTGAATTTCGCTACCTTTTTTATTATATACTTTATTAGAATTAACAATATGTACACCATCCATCACAACACTTTTAGAAATATCATTAACATATTGAATTGCAGAGCTATTAAAAGAGGCCTGTTTTATCACATTGATAGCGAGGTAGATACTTGGCACCAAAACGATAATCGAAAACACAAAGATATACCTTTTAACTTTTCTTTCTTTTACAGGATTAATAAATGTTTTCTTTGGGAATTTGAGGTATCGAACCATCAAAAATGTAGCCAAAGCGATAAAGAATGAGTTTATAAAAAAGAGGTAGAAAGCGCCGAAGAAGTAGCGTAATTGACCTGTACCGATACCATATCCGGCAGTACAAAGAGGAGGCATCAAAGCAGTAGCAATAGCAACACCACTAACGATGGTAATTTTTTCTTGTTTACGAGACTGGGCGAGGATACCGGCAAGACCACCGAAAAGTGCGATAAAAACGTCGAAGATAGTAGGATTTGTACGAGCGAGCAATTCGGATTGAGCTTCGGAAAGTGGGGTTACTAAAAAGTATAAACTGGAAGCAAGTAGGGAAATTACGACCATAAGTAAGAGGTTTTTCAACGACTTACGAAGAAGGACAAGGTCGTAAATACCTATAGAGAGACCTATACCCATAATAGGGCCCATAAGAGGGGAAACGAGCATTGCGCCAATGATTACGGCTGTGGAATTGACATTCAAACCAACAGAAGCGATAATAATGGCAAAAAACAGCACCCAAACATTATCACCTTTAAATTCCACCCCTTTGCTGATATTATTAATCGTTGCGGCTATATCAGTATCTTCTGCTATATTAACCAGTTCTTTAATGCGTTTCCAAAGCTCTTTAAAAAATTCTTTAAAGCTTAATTTATGAGGTATTTCTTCACCGGAATCTGTTGAGTTGTTTTCTATCTTATTTTCGATATTTTCGGTATTGTTACCATTTATATCCTTTTTATCATTATTTTCAGAGGGAATATTGTTTATTATATTTTCCATAATATTAATAAAACCAATTAATAGAAATTATTCTTCAAAATATGATAGAGTTTTAAGAATTTCATCAGCACTAAGGCGCATAGCATAAGGGGAAGCGAGGATATGATTAAGAGGGATAAGCGCGTATTTTCCAAAAACGCTATTACCGGCTTTATCCAGTTTCGGGCCATAAGTGCAAAACACACCTCTACCCGGGTCGATATCCATTATCAATCCGCCCACACCGCTTTTGCAAGAGAGGGCTCGCACTCCGGCAGCAATAAGAGAAATTTCACCGGTATGCTCGTACAAGCCGTACGAATTCATAGCATTTACAGCACGAACAACATTATTCTCACTAAGCAATTGCTTATCGCCACGCTTACCACCACGAGCAAGGACGACAGCAGCAGTAGCTAACTCCTTAGGAGTAATACCTATAGCACAAGCTTTTGTATAATTTTCGAGAGCATATTCTCCATGCTTGATAGAAGAAAAACGCCCTGTAGCAACGAGGCGCATTGCGAGTGCGCGATTATTAGCATTAGTAGCCATCTCGCTTTGAAATACATCATCGAGCACCTGTAAGTCGGGATTTTCGGTAAGATCTCGCATAAAATCGAGAAAATCTTCGAAATTGATGATAGAACCGGCAGAAGAAATAGCGCCGGCATTATTGAGAGGGTGACCGGGACGATTTTTCTTACTCTCCGGTTGCAGTACGGCATCGGAATTGAACTGCATAGCAGTAGGTTCGATATAAGATATATCGTTTGGACTGACCCCTTGTTCTAGAGCATAGATATATAGAAACGGTTTGATAACGGACTGAATGCTAACCTTAACATTAAGACCGTTACCGACACAAATCTGATTGCCGAGGAGGTCGCCTACCACGATAGCGGACTTAGAAGGGTCGACATTAGCGAGTTGAGGAATATAAGAAGCCAATTCGCCAAAACAGGCGTAATCTTTTGCCCAATCGTATATATTTTGCACGATAATAGGAGTAATCCCCATATCTTCGAGCGATAGAGTGTGGGGAGTACGGACCTGGCTATCAAGAATTCTTTGTAAGATATTTGTCTGCATAAAATAAAATTACATTTCGCTCTCTTTCATACGTTCTGCATTTTCGGCAACGATAAGTTGGTCGATACACTGTTGTATATCGCCATCCATGAAAGCAGCAAGATTATAGATAGTATAATTGATACGGTGGTCAGTGATACGGCCTTGAGGGTAGTTGTAAGTACGGATTTTAGCGGAGCGGTCGCCGGTGCTAACCATAGTTTTACGGCGTTGAGAGATAGCAGAGTTATGCTCTTGGAGGGCCATATCGTAGAGTTTATTACGGAGCATTTGCAGAGCCATTTCGCGGTTAGCTAACTGAGAACGAGCCACTTGACATTGAATCATAATACCGGTAGGCTTATGTGTTAGTTGCACTTTAGTTTCTACCTTGTTTACATTCTGACCGCCGGCGCCGGACGAGCGAGCAGTTTGATACTCCAAGTCGGCAGGATTAATCTCTACATCGACCTCTTCGGCTTCGGGCAACACGGCAACAGTAGCGGCAGAAGTATGCACACGACCTTGAGTTTCGGTAACCGGCACACGTTGAACGCGATGCACGCCGGACTCATATTTAAGGATACCGTAAGTACCACCATCACCGGTAACGTTAAAAATAATCTCTTTATATCCGCCGGAAGTACCCTCGGTACAAGAAACCACTTCCGTTTTCCAGCCCTTTTGTTCGCAATATTTAGTATACATTCTAAAAAGGTCGCCTGCAAAGATGGCAGCCTCATCGCCACCGGTACCACCACGAATTTCCATAGTACAATTTTTAGAATCCTCGGGGTCGGCAGGGATAAGTAATATTTTTATTTCCTCTTCGAGGGGAGCAACTTTAGGTTCTAGTTCATCCAACTCGGCGCGAGCCATTTCGCGTAAATCGGCATCATTATTAGAGACAAGAATTTCTTTAGCCTCCTCAATATTTTTAAGAATCGTTTCGTACTCTTTGTTTCGAGGTCGGAATACTCTTTATTGAGTTTAACGAAACGCTTCATATCAGCAATTACTGAAGGGTCGGTAATAAGAGTTGAAACCTCTTCGAAACGAGCAGAGAGACCATCCAGTCTGTTTATCAATTGGTTATTCATACAGTTTATTATTCTTTTACAAAATACAAAGGTACAATTTTTCCTTTGAATAATAAAATAATTAATAACCATATAGTTACAAAATTAAAAATCTATCAAAGGAAATAAAAATCAAAGAAAAGCAGAAAAACATATTGTAGATTCAAAAAATCTTCGTAAATTTGCATCGCAAAAATGAGAGGGGTATTAGCTCATCTGGTAGAGCGCAACACTGGCAGTGTTGAGGTAAGCGGTTCGAGTCCGCTATGCTCCACTAACTCACTGAAAGAGAGTAGAAATGTAATTTTCCACTCTCTTTTTTATATTACAATTATTGCCGTTCTCCAACTACACTATTGATAATAAATAGGCTACAGAAAGTATGGTTATTTAGGGAATCACTCTCCTATTTTATTAGATAATTATGGCAAATTAGGAAAAGAAACATAGAGCCAATTGATAAAAAAAGGAGCACCGAAAAAATCGGTACTCCTACTATAATCATTAATTTATTATTCAGTAAAATTATTCGTTCACACCAGGGTAATCAAAAATTACAGTGAAAGAGATAGAATAATCGCCATTAGAGACTGTGAAAAGCACTTCTGCTTTTGCAGGGGCATTATCTTTAGCTTCGAGGTGATATTGGATTTCTTGAGCCAAGCCTGAAGCAAGATTTTCTACTGTCCACACTTGAGTTTCCTCTCCGTTTCCAGGAAGACATTCATTTATACACAAAGAAGAACTGAATTTATTAAAATCATAATTACGTTTTTCGGTGATATTAACGCTAAACGATTTATTTGATTCGTTCTCGATCATAAAATCGAAAGGCATTTCCATTGCCATAGCGTTTAATTCGGATACAGTAATAGTAGCCTTATCAGCAACAAGTTCTCCATCGAAATAAACGCCGAAAGGAGCTGTAGTTTCGCCACCGCCGCAACTAACTAAAGCGAGCAAAGCAACGAGGGATAAAGAAAAGAATTTAACAAGTTTCATATCTTTTAAATTTTAAAAATTAATAATTTCATTAATGTTCTACATTACCGAAAGCGATTTCGGCAGCTTGGAATACCTCTTTAGTATCGGTATTTATAAGGACAGCCACTACGGAGCAATTTTCCGGCACATAATCCTCGTCGATAGTAACGGTATAATCTTTTTCCATTTCTTGAGCAACGACGCCAAGTTCATCACCCCAAAGGGAGTTAATACATTTACGGAACACGTGGTTGTGGTGATAATTCTCGTCATAACCATCATGAATACGTTGAATACCGATGATATTACTTTCGATAAGCCACATTTGAAGAGAAACGTTATCGGAAGGATTTTCTGTCAAAGGAGTGACATTAACCTTTATAGAATATTCTCTATCGGAACCTGACTTAGAGAGAGACAAGCCATAAGAAGGCTCTATTGCGCGCTGAGCCATAACTTGGGCAGTCCATTTATTATACACTTGAATATACTCGCCATCGAATTTAGTACCATTAATCACACCGGCAGGGAGACCTGTGGATTGGGAACCGCCATAGAAAGTAAGATAATCCATAGCCTCTTTTGAGCGGAGGTCGAGAGGGTTATTCTTTGGATCGGTAAAGCCATGACCATCGGGATGCATACCGACTACTACAATATTTTCAGGGCAGATACCGATAATTTCGTTTGCAACGGCAGCGGCGTCAGGGCAGTTGACACAAGCCCAACCGGTAAACTCGGTAAGGAGCACCACCCTATTGGAAGGAGCCAATTCCACCTCAATCAAGCGATTATCTTCTTTGATTACTTCGCATGAATACATAAGAGGAAGAATCAAGAGATATAGAAATATTTTTTTGAAATTCATTTTATATACTCATTAAAAGTTAACATAATAAGAAAGCGATAAGCCCTTTGAAGCAGGCACATATCGACACACACCGCCCGAGCAGTTATAACCGGCACGGGTACGACCATAGCCTAATTGGATGCGATGAGCGCCCCAGTTATAAGTAGCAGAAACTTTATAATAGTGTTGGTTAGTTTCGCCGATATTCCACAAGTCTGAAATTTCAATCATACATTGTTGAAATAGAGATAATTCATAAAGTGCATAAACCCAAGAACCTCTATCTTGACGGGTGTGGAGATATTGAGCTTCGAGGCGCATACCAACCTCGTCGATAGGGCGATATTTAACATCTGCAACGATGATATGAGATTTTACAATATCACCATTATGGCCGTGACCTTCTACCACCTTTTGGTTGTATTGTTGATACATATACATAGCGGTCATTGACACCTTTTTAGAGAATTTCTTTTGAAATTCGATGTGGGCATCGAGGTAATAAGTTTCGTCGCCCATACCGAAGAAAGGAGAAGTGTAGCCGTTAGTACCTTGTAGAGAGCCATTAACTTTTTCTACCTCAACGGTTTTAAGACCACGGATATAAGTACCGTTCAACTTAAAGCTAGTACCGTATTTACCACCCATAGGGGTTTTACGTTTAAACGTATAACGAGCCTCGGCTTGGAACGCCCACTCACCCTGCATTTGAGTTGCATAAGGATAGAAAGCGGCAAGCATATAAGTATGAGTCATAGAAAAAGCAGGCATATGGTTGATATAACCGGCAGAACCGGAAGCATTTCTATCGGAGCGGAAGTTCATATTATCCGAGCGTTTTGCTTGTACGAGGAAGCTCATACCCTTTTGCGAATAGGCAAGGGAAACGAGTGCAGTAGAACCCGGTTTGTAGATATACCCATTATCATTACAAGGGTCGTTAGCCTTGTAAGCGTATTCTACGAGAGCATTCCAACCACCTTTTTGGAATCGTACGCGAACATCACCGGCGCCGACAAATTGAGGCAAATTCAAGCGATGCATAGGGTCCGGTTGAATAACCTCATCGGGATCGTATTTACTAACGTAAGAAGCACCGATAAGCAAGCGGTAGTTACCCTCTTGCATAACTTTACTCCATTCATCGATATTAAGTTCGAGGTCGCCACCCATAACGGCACCTAAATTATAATTGAAACCGAAATAGTTTTCGGCATTATAATTAAAGTATTTACGTTGCATACCGCCGAGCATTTTAAGGTTTATACCCTTATAAGGGCGGAGAACGATACGAGCACCGCGGAGGGAGTTATCGATACCGAGAGGGCGGTCTTCATAAGCGCGGAAGATGAGACCCGAGCCGAATTGATCATATACATTACCGACGGTCATTTCGAACCATTTATATTTACCGGTAACGAAAACGTTAGGGATACCACCGCCGGCGAAAGCATCTTCAAATCCCGGGAGAGGCTTATGAAGAAGTTCTAACCTGGCACCGGCAGTAACGTAAGTACTTGAAAGCGATAAATCGACATAAGTATTACTTAAGAAGCTACCGGCATAATTTGTAGCACCGATTACGCTATCCACTTGAGGCACAAGCATATCTGTTTGCACGCTACCGTGGAAGGATACCCCTTTACCCTCTTCTTGAGCAAATAATGCAGAAGAAAAAACAAGAGGTAATATCAATAGAGGTAAAAAACGTTTCATCTACAAAAAAAGGGATGTATGAATATTATTTTTTCTTTAACAATTCACGAACTTTTTCGATAAGATGTTTTTCAGAACCGACGGTATAGCCGGAGCGTTGATCAACGATATTACCTTTACCATCAATAACAAAGACAGAAGGAACGAGAGTAACATTCATAGCTCTTTTAAAATCGCTGTTAGGATCGAGAAGGACGTCAAACTCCCAACCTTTACTATCTACAAGAGGTTTTACTTTATCCACATTTTGACCTTGGTCGATAGAGATAGCAAATAATTTAACACCGGTTTCTTCTTCCCAATCAGCGATAACTTCATTAATAGCATCGAGTTCTTGTTGGCAAGGTTTGCACCAAGTAGCAAAGAAACTGATAATAAATGGTTTGCCATTATTGCTTAATTTAGCAGTATTAACAGTTTTACCATCAATTGTTTTAAGAGTAACAGATGGCAATTGAGCGAAACTCAATAGAGAAATTAACGCTAATGAAACGATTAAAAATAATTTCTTCATATCAGTATAAATTTAAATTAGTATTTTCAATATGCAAATTTAAGATTTTAATTTGAAACCGAAAAGCAATTCTTAATTTTTCCATCGATTTTAACATAAAATATCAACCCTATAAGATTTTTTAGTTAAAATTAGACTAACTTACGACCTACAGCCTCAGCGATAGGAATTAAAGAGTTGTACATTTCGGTAAATTGGAGGCAATCGAGCTGTTGAGCGGCATCGCTCAAAGCGCATTTTGGATTCGGGTGAGACTCGATAAGCAATCCATCGACGCCCATAGCGATGCAAGCGCGAGCGAGACTAGGCACACCGTAATCGTAACCCATAGCGTGACTTGGATCGAGGATAACAGGCAAATTGCAATGCTCTTTAAGCCAAGCGACACCGCAAAGGTCGAGAGTAAAACGCGTATATGTCTCAAAAGTGCGAATACCTCTTTCACACAAGATAACATTCTCATTACCTTGAGATAAGATAAAGTCGGCACAATTAACGAATTCTTGGAGGGTGGTACCGAATCCACGTTTTAGGATTACTACTTTATCGGACTTTCCACAAGCGGTGAGCAGACTATGGTCGTACATACATTTGGCACCAATTTGTACAATATCGGCATATTCTATAACGTCGTTCACATGGGTAGCATCGCGCACTTCGGTAGCGATTTTCAATCCATATTTAGAGCGCATTTTATCCAACAATTTAAGGCCATCGATACCGAGACCGCGGAAAGTATAAGGGGAAGTACGAGGTTTAAAGCAACCGGCACGAAGTACTTTAATACCCAATTTTACAAGCATTTGACAAACAGCTTCTATTTGTTCTTCGCTTTCTATTGAGCAAGGGCCGGCAATCATTAGAGTATTTTTGCAATCACCGCCAATATAAGTGTCGGCTATATTAATTTTTCTCACTTCTTTATGATACTCTTTAGAAGAGAGTTGCATATCGGATTTCATCACCCATTCTGCGAGGGCAAAAGGGGCAAGGGCAAACGGCATTGTTTTCACCGATGAAGAAGTTACGAAAACGTAATAATCGGGTTTTTTAATAACGATAGCATGAGTTTGTTCAGCTAAAGCGTTTACGACATCTTGAGATAGATTTATAGGCAAATGAACTATCATAATAATCTATATTTCACTACGGATAAGGTTAAAGAATGTAACTGCGCCAACAGGAATATTATCATCATTAACTACGGGGAAGAAATTGACGATAAAATTTTGTTTAGCAATTTCATTCAACATATCTTTAATTGTTAGATTCTCATTAAGAGAAAAAGGTTTAAAATTGATACAATCTAAAGTAGAAATTTTATCGAAATTATCGGCATTTTTAATAAAAGCGCGTCGAATATCGGCATTAGAAGCGATACCGATAAATTTTCCATCGTCATTGACGAATATTACGAAACCGAGAGAGAAGTTTTCGATAGCGAGAAGGATGTCATTCACCGAAGCATTATTAAAATTGAGCACGGGGATATTCTCCATCATAAAATCTTTTATTTGAAATGAGGAGGCGATATCTTTACGCAAATCGATTAAAGCTCTTGCGGGAGAATTGTTTTTAGCAAGATAAGATCCGCACACGACTCTATTAACACCGATGTTACGGAGTACGAAAGCGACTTCGGCATTTACACCGCCATCGACAAAAATACTTTTGTTTTGGTATTTAGCGCGGAAGTGGCGAATTTTTTTAAATACATTTTTATTAAAAACGCCACCACTAACACCGGGTGTAGTAGTCATAAACAGCACGAAATCTACGTTTTCAAAATCATCTATAACATTATAAGGAGTATCATTTGTAATACCGATACCCCATTTAGTATTGTTAAGATGAGGGAATACACAGTGTTTTTCGGTTAGATTTTCGTATTGAAACTGCACGTAATCGATTTTATACTTATCTATATAATCGAAGTATTTGGCAGGATTATCGGTAATGATGTGGAGATCTATTGGAGTTTTGGATATCTGACGAATTTGTTCGATATCGTTGAAGACGCTGACGTCATCGTTACAATCGATATGGAAGCTATCTATATACAACACGTCGAGTGACTTTACAATTTCTTGTAAAGACAATTTTTTATCATATGCATAAATAGAAGCTGAAATTTTCATATCGGGTATTGTAACAAGCAAAAAAAGGGAAATAGGGAATAGACGAAACTATCCCTACTCCCTATTATGCGTTATAAATTACAAGTTTACTTTTTTGTAAACACTTTGATATAATCCACTTCGAGTTCTGCATTACCGCCTTTTGCATTTTCCGGAACAAAAGAGTTAAGCATAGGGAACAAATCACATTCCGGCACGAAATCGGAAGTACGGAAAATCTCCATGTTATTAATATACCAAATAAGTTCTTTCTCGTTCCACTCTAAAGAGTATATAAAGAAATCGCCCGGATTGATACCTTTTACGCGAGTTGAAGTATATTTAGTTTCGAATTTGGAGTTCCAATAGATACCCACTTCGATTTGACCGTCAACAGCGTGACATATATTAATGTGTGGAGTTTGTTTTTCGCCGACCAACCAGAAAGCATGGTGAACGGATTTATTACCTGTAAATCTCATTTTAGCAGAGAATACACCGCCTTTTTGGCAGATAGCATTTTTGCCGTTGATAACGTCGGAAGTAAAATCGTAATCGCATTGAACGAAACCTTTTTGAGGGTGCCAAGCGATAGCTTGAGCTTTTTCTTCGCGAGTAGAGATACGAAGATATCCGTTAACGACAGCCACGTTATTACCTTTGTTATTAGCTTGACGCTCGTTGATATAAGAGTAGTTACCAAAGAGAGGTTTCTCTTTATAGAATCCGGAGTTCCAAGCGGAAGCGTTCAAAGTATTCCAATCAAAGCAATCGTGGAACGACATTTTGTATTTAGACACAACGTCGTATTTTTCCGGTTTTTGTTTGATATAGAATTGGATGTCAGGATTTTGAGCGAGCGTATTAAAACGTTTTTCCTGTTGATATTCTTCTACTGTTTCCCAACGTTTTGCATTAGACCAGAACTTATTAGATTCGATGAATTGAGGTTTAGACACCTTTTCTTTCAATTCTTCATATTCTTTTAAGATATAAGAGTTATGCAAACGGATATACAACTTATACTCTTTAGAAGTCTCGAAATCTTTAAATTTTTTCAACTCCGGAGAGTTTTTAACTTTTTCGGGGTCATCTAATTGCACTCTGTTACCGCTATCTACGAAGGCGAGATAATCTTTAAGTTCTTTACTATCAGCGACCATATAATAGCCTTTAACGTCTTTATTTTTAGATAGTTTTTCGAGCTTAGTAACATCTCTATACTCTTCGGTATCAGAGTATTTACGTTGTATAAGTGTACGTTTTTTCTCTTTGAATTCGGCGGACTTCACGATTTTGTATAACTCGGTATATTCAGCGAACTCTTTAGAGGAACCGACAGCGATGAAACGTTGGTATTCGCGTGCCAACTCATTCATTTTTTCTTCAAATTTGGCGGTTGATTGTAGACTGCCAAACATTTTTTTCCAAAAGAGGTTCATAGTCCTGAAAGAATATGTATTATTATTTATTATTTATTGATATCAATTCATTTTTCAAATCATCCAAATCTTCGAAGAATTTCAATGATTTCTTAACGGATTTACGGGCACCGGTACCTTCCTCTTCGAATCTATCGAATTGCATTTTAATGCCTTGCCAATAATTATCCGGATTAAAGACCAAAATAGGTTTGTTATGTTCTCCCACGATAAGAGATGCGTAGACGTCGAACCATTCGTCGAGAGTGCCGAAACCGCCCGGGAATACGACAAACACGTCGGATAGCTGTTTCATCATTGACTTACGGTTATTCATTGAGTCGACTTTAAAAATTTGAGTAGGATAAAGACTCAATCTACCCTTATCGATAATAGTTTGAGGCACGACGCCGATTATAGAAGCGCGTTTAGAGCTTGCGCCTTTAGCAACGCAATCCATCAAACCACCTATAGCACCGCCATAGACTAACGACATATCATTATCAGCCAACCATTTACCGAAATCAACAGCATAAGATTTATACATCTTATTAATGGCATTAGCAGAAGAACAAAAAACACAGACCTTCATTAAATTTCTCCTTTTTGAATTTTAGCATGCATAGAAGCGGCAGCTTTTCTTCCGTCGCCCATAGCGAGGATAACGGTAGCGCCACCACGAACGATATCACCACCTGCGAAGATGGTAGGGATAGAAGATTGGAGGTCATCATTAACCTCGATAGTACCTTTACGAGATACGTTAAGACCCTCGACAGAGTTAGGTATAAGAGGATTAGGAGAAACGCCGACGCTTACGATAACCTCGTCGACCTCGATAGTTTCCACAGCGCCCTGAATAGGTTGTGGAGAGCGACGGCCGGAAGCATCAGGTTCGCCGAGTTCCATTTTTTGAAGAACTACAGCACATACTCTACCCTTTTCATCACCTTTATATTCGATAGGGTTATGAAGAGTCATAAACTCAACGCCCTCTTCTTTAGCATGTTTTACCTCTTCGGCACGGGCAGGCATTTCGCTTTCAGAGCGGCGATAAACGATGAAAGCCTTTTCTGCACCGAGGCGACGAGCAGTACGAACGGAATCCATAGCAGTATTACCGCCACCGATAACGGCAACGCGACGACCTATAGTAACAGGAGTATCGGTAGTGTTTTTAGCAGCGCCCATGAGGTTTACACGAGTAAGGTATTCGTTAGAGCTCATTATGCCGATAAGGTTTTCGCCAGGGATTCTCATAAAATTAGGGAGACCGGCGCCACTTGCTACGAATACGGCACGGAAACCTTGTTCTTTGAGTTCTTCAACGGTGATAGTTTTACCGATAATACAATTTTTAATGAATTTAACGCCGATTTTTTTAAGGTTTTCTATTTCCACGTCTACAACGGCATTTGGAAGGCGGAATTCAGGGATACCATATTTTAGCACGCCACCTATTTCGTGAAGAGCTTCGAACACAGTAACGTCGTATCCATATTTAGCCATATCTCCGGCAAAAGAAAGACCACAAGGGCCTGAGCCAACAACGGCTATTTTAATGTTAAGGGCGGGAGCAACCTCAGGGAGAGACATTTTACCGCTTTCTCTTTCAAAATCAGAAGCAAAGCGTTCGAGATAACCGATAGCCACTGCCTCGTGACCGCTTTTAAGGTGCACGCACTTACTTTCGCATTGACGCTCTTGCGGGCAAACGCGACCGCAAACGGCAGGGAGAGCTGAAGTTTGTTTAAGCACTTTAGCAGCTTCGAGGATTTCTCCGCGCTCGATATTTTTAATAAAATCAGGGATATGAATATTTACAGGGCAGCCTTGCATACAAGAAGGGTTTGGACAATCCAAACATCTTTGAGCCTCTGCCATAGCTTGTTGTAAATTAAGACCTTGGTTAACCTCTTCTGAATTATGGCTACGATAATCGCCATCCAATTCATTCATTTTCACACGAGTTAATGCCATACGGTCTTTAGCTTTCATTTTTTGGCGTAATTCTTCGCGCCAAGCCTCATTTCTCAACTCCATAATAAAAAGAGATTAACAATTTTGGTTATTATACTTATTTAAAGCCTCCGCTTCTTCCGGTTTATAAGCGGAAAGTCTCATCATCATTTCATCGAAATTCACTTTATGAGCGTCGAATTCCGGACCATCGACGCAAACGAATTTGGTAACGCCGTCGATAGTTACACGACAAGCGCCGCACATACCTGTACCATCTACCATAATGGTATTAAGAGAAGCCACGGTAGGTATTTCGTATTTCTTAGTGAGGAGGCTAACGAACTTCATCATAATAGCGGGGCCGATAGTAACGCACATATCCACCTTTTCGCGGTTTATGATACCCTCGACACCGGCAGTAATAAGGCCTTTATTGCCATAAGAACCATCGTCGGTCATAATCACTACCTCATCGGAGTATTTTCTGACCTCATTTTCGAGGATAATAAGATCTTTCGTTCTACCTGCGAGAACAGAGATAACCTTATTACCAGCCTCTTTCATAGCTTTGATAATAGGGAGCATAGGAGCGACACCGACGCCACCGCCGGCGCACACAACGGTACCGAATTTATCGATATGAGTAGCACGACCGAGAGGACCTACAATATCAAGAACGGAGTCGCCTACATTGAGTGCACATAATTTTGACGAACTAACTCCAATTTTTTGTACAACAAGAGTAATTGTACCTTTTTCGACATTTGAATCTGCAATAGTAAGAGGAATTCTTTCACCTTTTTCATCAACTCTTACAATAACAAAGTGACCCGCTTTACGGGCTTTGGCTATCAATGGAGCCTCAATTTCCAGTTTAACAACGTTAGCAGAAAAAAACTCTTTATCTACTATTTTATTCATCATGATATTAATTTAGTTTTGCGTGCAAATTTACAAAAAATAATCCACTTATCAGTCAACGATATGCATTTTTTACTTTTTCGCTTGAACACGTTTAACGATGAGCAAGCTCAGCTCGTATAAAATGTAAATCGGGAGAAATACTATTGATAGAGTAAAGACGTCGGAAGTAGGGGTAATAACGGCAGCAACGAGAAGGATAACCACGATAGCATGGCGGCGATATTTTGACATTAAACCACTGGAAATGAGATTCATTTTTGCGAGTAGCCATGCCAAAACAGGCATTTCGAAAAGTAGTCCCAAACACAAAGAGAGCATTATCAAGGTAGAGATATACGACTCTAAAGAGATTAAATTTGTAACATTTTCGCTCACTTGGTAGGTACCCAAAAATTGAAAAGTGAAAGGGAAAACTACGAAATAGGATGTTAACACGCCGACATAAAAGAGGAAAAAAGCGAAAAGTAACAATTTAAAAGAATATTTTTTTTCGTTTTCGTACAACGCCGGAGAGATAAATTCAAAAAGGGAATAGATAATATACGGAGAAGCGCAGAGGAAACCTACCATAAAAGAGACCTTCATATGAGTTAGGAATTGCTGTGCGAGACCGGTATTTATCAGTTGGACGTCAAACTTATTATCTATAGAAAAGCCGAAAGATGACAAAAGGATATCTATCCATCGGTAGACAATAAAATCGCTATTTTGAGGAGCGAGAATGATGTCGAACACCCATTTTTTGCAACAGAAAGCGATAATTGAGAATACTAAAACAACACACAAAGAGCGCATAATGTACTTTCTGAGGACATCGATATGCTCCCAGAACGGCATCAACGCGCTATCATCCGCATTATTTTTGTTCATTATTGCTATGTTCTTCCTTTGAATCTACAGTTTTATCTATTTTCGAATCGGCATTTTCCGTTTTATCATCGGTGCCATTCATACCATCTTTAAAACTTCTGATACCCTTACCGAGACCCTTCATCAATTCCGGAATTTTTTTAGCACCGAAAAGGAGAAGGATGATAAGAACTATAAGAATCAATTCTTGGAAACCCAAACCGCCAAACATATTACATAAAAAAATTAAAGCAACAGCATTTCCGGCGAAGGAAACGCTGTTGCAATATTTAAATTATTTTGAAACAAAGATATTTACTTTATAGTCGTCGAAATCCAATTCGATAGAATTTTCGATTTTGTCGACGATAGAAATTTCGGTAGCTAAAGTTTGCTGAGCGATGTATTGAGAGAAGCCTTTAACAGCCTCATTAATTTGCTCGAGGGATTCTATTTTAACTACAATTTTATCAGTAATTTCGTATCCGTTATCTTTACGGATATTTTGAATACGATTTATAAGTTCGCGAGCGACACCCTCTCTACGAAGTTGTTCCGTAACTGTAACATCGAGAGCGATAGTAAGCACACCCTCATTAGCAACCAGCCAACCCGGCATATCTTCGGTAGCTATTTCCACATCAGAAAGTTCTATCTCGATTGCGCCATCGTTCAAGTTAAGAGTATACTTACCAACTTTTTCTATATTGGCGATATCCTCTTGAGAGAACTGAGCAATAACGGCAGCAATCTCTTTCATCTGTTTGCCGAATTTTTTACCTAAAGTTTTAAAATTAGGTTTGATACGTTTTACGAGAGAGATAGAAGTATTGTCGGACGTAACTATTTCGAGTTCTTTGATATTAACCTCTGTTTTGATAAGATTTGCAACGTAATTCAGTTGCTCCATCATTTTTTCGTCGGCAGCCGGGATAATAGCTTTTTGAAGTGGTTGGCGCACTTTTTTATCTGCTTTACGACGTAAGGCGAGAATCATAGAAGAAGATTGTTGTGCGAGTTGCATACACTCTTCGAGGTTTTTATCTATAAGGGCATCGTCACACACAGGGAAATGAGCGAGATGCACTGAAGAGAATGGCTCTTTAGCAGCACCTTTATTCAAATCTTTATAAAGCTGATCGGCAAAGAAAGGAGCGATAGGAGCCATCAATTTTGCCACGGTCATCAAGCAAGTATAAAGAGTTTGATAAGCGGAGATTTTATCATTGTTATACTCACCACCCCAATAGCGTTTTCTATTAAGGCGGACGTACCAGTTAGACAGATTTTCGCAAACAAAATCTTGTATAGCACGACCGGCGCGAGTAGGTTCGTAAGCCTCGAAATGCTCTTTACACTCTTTGATTAAAGAGTTTAACAAAGACAAAATCCAACGGTCGATTTCAGGGCGCTCGGCAACAGGAATATCGTTTTCTTTATATTCGAAGCCATCGACATTAGCGTATAGAGCGAAGAAAGAGTAAGTATTATATAATGTACCGAAGAATTTACGGCTTACTTCGCGTACGCCGGCTGCATCGAATTTCAAATTATCCCAAGGAGATGAATTAGTAATCATGTACCAGCGGAGAGGGTCGGAACCGAACTCTTCGATAGTAGAGAAAGGATCGACGGCATTACCGAGACGTTTAGACATTTTATTACCATCTTTATCGAGGACCAAACCATTAGAGATAACGTTTTTAAAGGCGACAGAATCGAAAATCATGGTACCGATAGCGTGGAGAGTAAAGAACCAACCGCGAGTTTGGTCAACGCCCTCAGAGATGAAGTCGGCAGGATAAATAACTCTACCATCGAAAGCCTCTTTGTTTTCGAAAGGATAGTGAATTTGGGCATAAGGCATAGCGCCGGAATCGAACCAGACATCGATAAGGTCGAGTTCGCGTTTCATTGGTTTACCGCTATCGCTTACGAGGATTATGTTATCCACATATGGACGGTGGAGGTCGATATTCTTAGGGTTATAATTTTCATCGCTCATATCACCGACTTTGAAATTAGGATAAGGATTTTCCTTCATCACGCCGGCAGCAACGGCTTTATTTATTTCTGAAATCAGCTCTTCTACAGAACCGATACATTTCTCTTCAGATCCATCTTCCGACCTCCAAATAGGGAGAGGAGTACCCCAATAACGGCTACGGCTCAAGTTCCAATCTTGCAAATTCTCGAGCCATTTACCAAAACGACCGGTACCTGTAGATTGAGGTTTCCAATTGATAGTATTGTTCAATTCAATCATTCTGTCGCGACAAGCAGTAGTACGAATAAACCAGCTATCGAGAGGATAATACAATACAGGCTTATCGGTACGCCAGCAGTGAGGATAATTGTGAACATGCTTTTCGATTTTGAAAACGAGAGATTGCTGTTTAAGCATCATGCAGATAGCAACGTCAAGAGTTTCATCCTTATCGGTAAGATTAGGGTCGAAAGCATTTTTTACGAATCTACCGGCATACTCTTTATATTTATCAACATCGACAAATTTTTTAACGAAGTCGGCATCAAGGTCTTCGAGGTTAAAGAATTTACCCGTCATATCAACCATAGGGCGTTGTTCGCCTTTATTTGTAATCATAATAAGACCTGGGACACCGGCTTTTTTAGCTACAAAAGCGTCATCAGCACCGAAAGTAGGGGCAATATGAACGATACCAGTACCATCTTCGGTAGTTACATAATCGCCTTGAATAACGCGGAACGCGCCCTCGCCAGGATTTACCCAAGGGATAAGTTGCTCGTATTCAGCACCAACAAGGTCCGGACCCATACATTCTCCAAGAATACGATAAGGGATAAGTTTATCCCCAGGGTTGTATGCATCCATATCCAAATCGGCGGCTTTAGGGTTAAATAGAGAGCCAAGAAGAGGCTTAGCCACGATGTAAACAGCGCGGTTTCCGTTATAAGGATTAAAGCTATCTACTGCAACATATTCTATTTTAGGACCAACGCAAAGGGCAGTATTGGAAGGTAACGTCCAAGGAGTAGTAGTCCAAGCAAGGAAATATACATCACCTTTTAAATTAGGGAAAGCCTTTAATACGCCTTTCACCTTGAATTGGGCGATACAAGTAGTATCTTTAACATCGCGATAGCAACCCGGTTGGTTAAGTTCGTGAGTAGACAAACCCGTACCGGCAGCAGGGGAATACGGTTGGATAGTATAGCCTTTATATAATAGCCCTTTGTTATATAACTGTTTGAGCAAGAACCAAAGAGTTTCTATATATTTATTATCGTAAGTGATATAAGGGTGCTCCATATCCACCCAATAACCCATTTTGTGAGTAAGGTCTTCCCACTCACGAGTATATTTCATCACATCAGAGCGACAAGCATTGTTATACTCATCGACAGAGACTTTTTTACCGATATCTTCTTTTGTGATGCCAAGACGTTTTTCCACTCCCAATTCCACAGGAAGGCCGTGAGTATCCCATCCGGCTTTACGGCGTACTTGAAATCCGTTCATCGTTTTGTAACGGCAAAAAGTATCTTTAATAGTACGAGCCATTACATGGTGAATACCGGGCATACCATTAGCAGAAGGAGGACCCTCGTAAAAAACGAAAGAAGGGCACCCTTCACGTTCATCAATACTTTTATGGAATAGATTTTCTTTATCCCACTCTTTTAAAACATCTTTATTAACATCTGACAGATTCAAAGAAGAATACTCTTTAAAATTTTTCATCTAATATGGATATTAATTACAATTAAAAATCTAAATATGAGGGAAAAAGGTATTAGCCTATCCTGATAGCGATTTAACTTAATTGTATTACAAATAAATCAACAAGAATTGATAACACCTTGCGCCCTATTAGTTTGCAAAGATACAATATTTTTTTCAAATAAGAAAGGAGAATAAATAACTGCAATCTCACATTATTGAGTACTGACTATAAACTATTTAGGTAACATAACTATTTTGAATCACAGGCACAAGCACACAATTTCGTCAACAATAACAATCAAAAAAAATAGAGCATCCAATAATCTATTCATTTGGTAATTAATTACAACATCGCGATAAAAAATAAATCTGCAACACAAAAAGCGTTGCAGATTTACCACCCAAAAAAATATAGTTATGAAATATCTACATCAATATCTAAATAATACGAAGAGCGACCTCGAGCATATTAGTAAATGCGGTTCTTCTCTGCTCGGAAGAGGTAGCTTCACCGGTAAAAATACAATCGCTGACAGTACAAATAGTTAATGCTCTTTTTCCGGAGCGAGCAGCATTCATATAAAGCGCTGAAGCCTCCATTTCAACAGCGAGCACTCCCATTTTCTGCCATTTTTTTGCAGAAGAAGCATCCTCATAAAAAGTATCACTCGAGAGGATATTACCCACTTTATAATTTATATTAAGTTGTTGAGCAACATCAACAGCTTTTTTCACGAGGTCGAAATCTGCAATTGGAGCAAAAGTACCGGGCAATTCGAATTGATGGGCATAATTGCTATTAGTACAAGCACCCATAGCGATAACGATATCACCGATATGGAGAGAAGTATCGTAAGCGCCGGCAGAACCGACACGAATAATTGTATCCACATCATAGAAATTAAACAATTCGTAGGAGTAGATACCAATAGAAGGGATGCCCATACCATGCCCCATAATAGATACTTTTTTATCATTATAGGTACCGGTAAAGCCGAGCATACCGCGCACATTATTAAATTGAACAGGAGCCTCTAAATATTTCTCCGCCATAAATTTAGCACGGAGAGGGTCACCTGCCATAAGTACCGTTTTGGCTATTTCGCCATACTTTGCCTCAATATGAGGAGTAGGAGTTTGATTTTCCATAGATTAAAATTTTTAATTCACATCAAAGGTACAAATAATAAATTACACAGCCAAATTAAATTAAAGGAAATAATTTACCTACTCTCAACAAGCAAGTGCAAAATTAGCGACAAAAATTGATCAAACCTATATAGGAAAGAAAATTAAGTTTTTCTCTTGGTCTTACATTATTACGGTGTTATACACTAACTTAAAGTATGGATTAACTTGACTAAAAACGGCTCCTTTAGAATTAATTTAATTAATGTGTCAGTATATCACATATTACCCTTTAAGGTAAAAGCAATAAATATCGGCAAAATGTATCACTTCGTTTGTGAATTAATAGGTTCAAAATGGACACAGATATAACTATTATTTCCAAATCTCTCTTTATATTTTTTTTCTAGAACAGATACGATATCGTGAGCTTCTGTAAGAGTCATATTGCCATCCAGCATAACATGAATATCAATAGCGATATGATTTCCGATTTTACGAGTGCGAAGATGGTGTGGGGATTTTACGCTATCACAAGAAAGGGCAATCTCGACTATTTCGTTTTCCACTTCGGGGCTAAGTGATTTTTCCATAAGTTCGTCAATACAAGGTTTGACAAGTTGCACGGAAACCCTTATAATAAATATACTGACAACAACAGCTGCAACAGGATCGAGAACACGCCAATTATCGCCCAAAACAAGAGCTCCACCGATACCCAAAGCCACACCTATAGAAGAGAGAGCATCGCTACGATGATGCCAAGCATTAGCCACTACACTCTGTGAATTAAGGTTTTTACCTTTATAAACAGTATATTGATAGACTAATTCTTTAAACAGGATAGAAACTAAAGCAGCAATTAAAGCAAGTAAAGAAGGATCGGGAAGTTGCTCTCCTTTAAAGAAAGCATAAATCATAGAAGCGCCATTATAAAAGATACCGAAGCCTACAACTAAAAGGACAAGACCGATTATAGCAGTAGCCAATGTCTCGTACTTACCATGACCATAATGATGATCTTTATCTTCCGGTTTGGAAGAGACTTTAACAAAAAGGACTACGATTATATCAGTAACAAAATCGGATAGAGAATGAATAGCATCCGCCATCATAGCGGCACTATGCCCTACAATACCGGCAACGAATTTAAATACAAGAAGAATAAAATTGACCAGACTACCGACAAGAGTAACTTTATAAATCTCTTTATTTCTTTGTTTTTCTTCCATAATAAAAATAATTTATCCCGCAAATGTAATACAATAATTTGACATACACAAAATCATCTAATTAAATAAATTAAAAATATACAATCATATCTTCTCAATCATCACATTGTAATTGACCACAAATATGATGTTTTTAAATCAAAATAATTAACAGACACATATAAAAAAGGTATAAAAAAAGCAGAAGTCTTGCTCACGCAAGACTTCAGCCCACATTATCTATAATCTATAATCTATAAAAAAACCTCCATATTTATTAAAATTGCATTTCGAGTTACCTCTATTTTGCGGTGCAAAGGTAGGGGTTTCTAAGATACCCACCAAACAAAACACCACCATTAACTATCATTTAACATAATTTTCATTTAAAATAAAGGCATAGCAAAACGATTATTTAATGTAATTAATGTACAATCAACAAATTACAACATCACACAGATTAACAAAAGCCATCTATAAGCCCGCAATAAAATATGCTACATAACATTTTCAAGAGAATACAATAACATATTTTACAATATCAATCAATCAAGTAACATAAATATTTTACTACCAACTAAATCAGGAATACACAAATAATCATCAAAAAATGAAATTTGAGCGGGACCTTGCATTGTAAAGTCGGTATTAAGAGTAATTATTTGGTCCGGTTTACCCAGATTAATTTTACCAACAGTACCATTATTCCAATCGCTGAAATATAGCCAACCATTCTTTATTGCGAGACCATCGTACTGACCGGAGCGCGAAATGAACGGTATCGGTACAGGATTATTAAAATCTTCTACTACGTAAATAACATTTTCTTGAGAAGAAGTGCCGGACGGATTATAACTTGCTATGAACAATTTACCATCGGAGAAAGCCAAGCCATTAGGGCCAGGCACGGAAAAATATATTTGAACACCACTAATTGCAGGAGACCCATCTTCATTAAGCACTAAAGCTAAAATATGATTGGAGTTGGTAACTGAAATAAGCAAAACATCATTAATAACAAGAAGATGATTTACAAAAACATCTTTACTAGCAAGAGGAATTGTAATCGGTTTTTTATTATCGGCAGTAAGATTTATAGCATGGATACGATTTACATCAGCCACATAAAGGAAATTACCGGCACGAGCCATACCCTTAGGGGCATACAAGCCACAATCGGGACCAATTAAAGTATCCATTTTTTCACCATCATACTGCAATATATAACCACCGGAAACGCTATCCTGAATTGGGGAAAGTACATCGGAACCAAAATTGGATATATACATAACATCGTCGTAAACATAGACAGCCTCGCAAAAACGAAGTCCATCTTCAAGTACTTGAACCTTTGATTTACAAGCAGTAAACAAGGATATTGAAATAAGCATTACAGAACAAAATGCAAGAGAAAAAAATTTTTTCATACCATTATAATATTTCTGAAATCGAACGCAAAAGTAATATTTTTTTCGTAAATTCGCAATCAATTACAATCACAAAATAACCAAGAGAAAAGACGATGGAAAACATAATCGACATTAACGAGGCCCTTAATTTTTTTAAACTAACTATCAATGATTTAGTAAAGACGATATCGGTAGCAATGAACCGACAAGCCACATATGCCGATATCTATATAGAATATACGACATCGAATGCCATCACGTTTAAAGAAGATAAAATAGACTATGCTTACGAAGATATAGATTCGGGAGCCGGGATACGAGTGGTATCAGAAGAGCGTTCGGGATACGCATTTACGGAGATAATCACGCCACAAGACTTAATGAAAGCAGCCGGATTTGCAAACAAAATATCTACCGGAAGTTGCGACTATACACCAATAAACATCAATTATCTCGATATTAAAGAGAATAAATATCCGATTATAAAAAGATGGGACGACTATACTACGAGTGATAAGAACGTATACTTACAGAGATTGAACGACCGAATCAAAGAGTTAGATAGTGATATCAGCAACGTAAATATCAACTTCTACAACGAAACGAAGAAAATATTATTCTTCAATTCGAACGGAGATATCTATACAGACATAAGGCCAACAGCCAATTTATCGGCATCATGCATAATACACAAAGGCGGAAAGACCGGCAACGCCAATGTATCGCGTTCATTCTTAAAAGGATATGAATTTTTCAACGATGAGATAATAGAAGAGATGGCACAAGAGATAGTAAGAAACGTTCGGCTGAATTTAATATCCACGAAACCACAAGGAGGCAAAATGCCTGTAGTAATGGGTAACGGAGAGAGCGGCATTCTGCTACACGAAGCCATCGGGCACACCTTTGAAGCGGACTTTATACGTAAGAAGACGAGCGTATTTTGCAATCAATTAGGCAACAAGATATGCAATCCGGAAATAAACATTGTAGATGATGGAACTATACCATATAATAGGGGATCTATAAATTATGATGATGAAGGAGTAGCAAGTCAGAAGACATACTTGATTACAAGCGGAGTATTAACCGGATTTTTACACGACAGGATATCGGCAAGATATTTCGGAGTAGAGCCAACGGGAAACGGGCGCAGAGCATCATTCCGCAAAGAACCTATACCGCGAATGCGAGCTACATATATGGAGAATGGCACACATACTTTAGATGAGATGATATCAGAAGTAAAACATGGGGTGTATGTAGAATCGTACTCAAACGGAGAAGTGGAGATAGGAGCCGGAAACTTTACATTCTATGTAAAACAAGGCTATCTGATAGAACAAGGAAAGCTAACAGCACCGATAAAAGACATCAACGTAATAGGTAATGGACCGGAAGCATTAAGTAATATATCTATGGTAGGTAACGACCTCAGAATCAGCAATGCAACATGGATGTGCGGAAAAAACGGACAGAGATGCCCCGTATCGTGCGGTATGCCTTCGGTATTGGTAAACAACTTAACTGTGGGAGGTGAATAGATGAAGATAATACATACGGCAGACTGGCATATCGGGCAAAATTTCTACAATTACGACCGAATGGAAGAGCACAAATATTTTTTTGCACAACTCAATGATATTGTAAAAAAAGAGAAACCCGATGCACTATTGATAAGTGGCGATATCTACCACACATCAATACCATCCAACTCATCTACAAAACTATACACCGAAGCATTAATAGACTTACACAAAAGTTGCCCAACAATGCGAATATACGTAATTGCCGGCAATCACGATAGTTACACGCAATTAGAATCTACCCAATCGGTTTGGAAATTAGCTAATACCAAAATATCGGGAATAATTAATTTCGATGATGAAAAGAAACCGATATTAGAAGAACTGATTGATTACATACCCGGCAAAGGATATATTGCAACCATACCATATAGGTATATGCAAGATGTTAATATCTTTAAAGAAATAGGCGAAAGAATAAAAAAGATAAACAAAGCCGAAGAGCCACTATTTATGATGGGGCATTTGGCAGTAAAAAACAGTGACTTCCGCGGACATGACATTAATAATATAGGGGGAATAGATTGTGAAGATACAGAATCATTCGGCAACTACTACAGTTACATAGCATTAGGTCACATACATTATCCGCAAACGCTCTGCAACAAAGGTGGAATAATAAGATATAGCGGGAGCGCATTACATATTAATTTTGACGAAAATTATCCACATACGGTAACGGTAGTAACCTCTACATCCATCAATAAGGTGGACGAAATAAGGGAAATAAAGATAGAACAAAAAGAGAAAATGTATACACTACCGAGTAACCCGATGCCATTTGAAGAAGTAATAGAACAATTAAAAGCTTTTAATCCGGAAAAGAGTGGCTATCTTAGATTGAATATTTTAGTAAAAGACTATTTACCAAACAGTAGCCAAAACGAAATTTTCAACATCTTATCTACTAAGGAGAATTTAAAATATTGTCTTACAAAAACGACACGTGAAAATAGAGAAGACGAAGATACGAATAAAAAATATTTCAACACGGAAGAGATAAAAAACATTTCGCCATTAGAGTTGGCTAAAATATCTTACGAAGAGAAGAACGGAGCCATAATGGACGATGAGATGATAGATTTATTAGAAGAAATTATCAAAGAAACAAACGAAACGATATGATACTGAACAAACTAACAATACATAATATAGCATCGATAGAAGACGCGACAATAGACTTTAACGCAGAGCCACTATCAACTGCCTCACTATTTTTGATTTGCGGAACAACAGGCACGGGAAAATCCACCATATTGGATTGTATTGCACTATCGCTATACGGCACATCACCGCGGCTACAATCGTCGCCACAAAAATCATCCGCCGACAATGAAGACATCAAACTCTCTGACGAGCGACAATACTTAAGAAGGGGCACTAAAGAAGGCTTTTCCATTTTAGAATTTACGGGCAACGACAAAATAGAATATAGAGCTAAAATACTATTTCGATACAACAGAAACAATAATATGGACGCATCCAAGCGAACATTGGAGTATGAAAATACAATATTAAATAAGAAAGGCGAGATAGAAAAGAAGATAAAGGAAGCCATTGACATAGAATATAGCCAATTTTGCCGCACTACCCTACTTGCACAAGGAGAATTTACGAAATTTCTAAAGAGCAATGACGGCGACAAGAGTTCTATTCTTGAAAAGATTACAGGCACAGAAATATATTCGTTTTTAGGCAAAAAAATATTTGAGAGAAGTAAAGAAGCAGAATCGATATACAAGGAAGAATGTATAAAATTGGACAACATACAAACCCTCAGTGAAGAAGCAAAAAACGAATATTACTCACAAATAGAGATATTAGACAAGGAACAAAACGCAATAGAAGCACAACTGACCAATTACAGAAACATAAAACAGTGGTTTGACACAAAATCAGATATCGAAAACGACATAAAAAGCAACAGATTCAGGCTCGAAGTAGCCAATAATAAAAAAGATGAAATTTACTACGAAAGACAGAAAACATTTACCGATAAAGAGAAATACTCGAAAATTATCGACCTATACCGAAATTCAGAAAACAACAAAAAAGAGCTCACGGAATATCAAAGCAAAAGAGACGAGTATTTCCATCAATTCGTTAATTTACATTCCGACCTAAAATACTACGAAAATATTTTAAGAGAGAAACAAGAAAAAGCATCGGAACTCGCACTAAAATACGAATCGATAAAAGATAAAACGGAACTTTACGAGCAAGCACCAACAATATACGGTTGTATAGACAGAATTTTAACTTACAAAAGCGACATAATAAATAAAGACAAAGAGATAACGAATCTCGTAGAAAGACAAAAAGAAGAAGAGCCGATAAAAGCCGAAATAAACAAAAAAATTGAAGCATTAACGGCTGAGATTGAGATACAGAACTCAGAAGCACAAGAGATATTAAAAACATTAGAGAGTCTGGACTTCAACAAATTGATGGCAGATATTAACATTATCAAAGAGCAACAAAAGCAATGCACAGAAGTACTGACTATTATCAATGAATTAAACGAAGCCAAAGAGAAAGAACAAAAAAATAGAGAAATAATAGAAAAACTCAAAGAAAACTTATTGACAAAAGAGGCGGAAAACAAAAAAGAAGAGAATGAACTAAGAGAGAAAAAAGTACACTTTGAAAACATCAACAAAAGTAAGACGATATATAACGACACTGCGAAACAGATAGCATTCATACGTGCCAATCTAAGCAAAGGAGATGCATGCCCAATATGCGGACACATTATTGAAGCATTGCCATCGGAAGATAATATTAACAACTTGGCAGAAGAGATAAAAAAGGAATATGAATCTGCCAAAGAAAGATTGGAATTATTAGAGAAGAAACACACATCAACAACCATTGAAATAAACGATATAAACAAAGACATATCGCATTTAGAAAGCAACAATAAAGAAGTTGCAGAAGAAGTGACTAACCTCACCAACAAGTTAAACGCTATATTATTATATTTAGAGCTTGACCATAATCTACGGAGAGAAAATATTGTAAATACAATAAATAACAAGCTGATTTACAACGAAAATCATATAGCTACACTGATAGAAAAACAACAGCAATACGACGAGAACAACAACAATTACAAAATTACGATAAAACATAAAGAAGAGAATAATCGAATTTTGGAAACGGAAAGAGCCAAATTAGAACGAATTACGCGAGACATTATTGCAATAGAAAACAACATAGCATCGATAAAAGCAGTAAACAAGACAAAAGAAGAAGACATCAATAAAGAACTTGAGTTACTGGAAAGCATATCGATATTCAAACATTATAAAAAGGAAGAAAACCTATACACCATCAAACAAGATTTACAGCAAAAGCAAAAGGCATACAAAGCGTTAACGGCAGAAATAGACGAGATAAAAGCAGCTATTGAAGTCGACACAAAAGCAATAACCGAAGCGAAAAACTCATCACAAAAGATAGCTAATCAATTCAAAGGCAAAGAAATAGAGACTCTGACAGAGGAAAAATACACAACGAGAGCATTTAAGACGACCAATGAAATAGTTTCGGAATTATCTACCCTCTATGATGAGATAGTAAAAAACAGCGTTGACATTGGCAGAATGGAGAGTGCAATAAAGGAAGCCAACACACAGATTGATCTTTATCTTAAGCAAAACAAGGTGGATTTTAATTACATAAAAGAGCTGTATAATACAAGTGAAGAGACAATATTCAAGTATAAGACCTACGTAGAAACCATTGACAAGGAAATAGAGCAAACGGTAGCTATATTGGAAGACAGAGAAAAAACTCTTGTCAACCATTTATCACTACAAAGTGAAGAGGTACAAAAAATGGACATAGATGAGTGTAAGACAAAAATTGAGAAATTAGAAGATGAAAAGAGCGAAAAAATTACACGCAGAACGGAAATAACTACGATATTAAATAATGACAAACAGAATATAGAACAATACAAAACACAGAGAGAAATAGTAGACAAAGCCAAGACAAAATACGATATCAACAATCGATTGGAAAAAGCATTTGGAGATTCGGAAGGAAAGAAATTCAGGATGATAGCACAAAGCTATATATTAAAAGAGTTATTGTCTAAATCGAACGACTACTTATGCAAGATAAGTGACAGATACAGACTCTCTTGCCAACCAAACACACTGAATATAGAAGTATCGGACGACTATATGGGAGGGAGAACACGACCTGTAAATATGATGTCGGGAGGGGAAAGTTTCATTATCTCTCTTGCACTTGCTTTAGGTTTGTCGAACCTAAATAATCGTATACAAAGCAGTAACATACTCTTTATAGATGAAGGATTTGGCACGCTGGACAGCAATACATTGGAAAATGTGATGAACACATTAGTTAAATTACACGAAATAGGAGGACAGAAGATAGGCATAATAAGCCACGTAGATACATTAAAAGAACGAATATCCACAAAGATAGAATTAACGTCAAAAGGCTCACATTCTGAGATATCCATTTATCGAAACGAATAATATTTTGTAATACGCAGTATACTAACATAACAAACGGTGTATGTCAAATAATTGACATACACCGTTTTATTATATATAGAAGATAAGATTATTCCCAACCTTTACTTAACATACGTTGATAACTCTTATAGCGCCATTTAGCATTTTCTTCGGCAGCATTGAAGAGTTCTTCAGCCTCTGCAGGGTATTGTTTCATAACAGAAGCGTAACGGACTTCACCTTTAAGGAAGTTTTTAAATTCGCTCCAATCAGGCTCTTTGCTATCGAGAGAGAATGGGTTTTTACCTTCGGCTTCGAGCATTGGGTTGTATCTCCACAAGTGCCAGTAACCGCATTTAACAGCAGCTTCTTCTTCGGCTTGAGATTTACCCATACCGGCTTTAAGGCCATGGTTGATACAAGGGGCATAAGCGATGATAAGAGAAGGACCAGGGTAAGCCTCAGCCTCACGCATAGCTTTAAGACATTGAGCTTGGTCGGCACCCATAGCTACTTGAGCCACATATACATAGCCGTAAGTAGTAGCAATCATACCGAGGTCTTTTTTACGAACGCGTTTACCAGCAGCGGCAAATTTAGCGATAGCACCAACAGGAGTAGCTTTAGAAGCTTGACCACCTGTATTAGAATAAACTTCAGTATCGAGCACGAGAATGTTGACATCTTTACCGGAAGCGATAACGTGGTCGAGACCGCCGTAACCGATATCGTAAGAAGCACCATCACCACCGATAATCCATTGAGAACGTTTAACGAGATAGTGACCGAACTCTGTAATTTGTTTACAGATATCGCAATTGCACTCTTTTACTTTAGGGAGGATAGCGTCTGCCAATCTACGAGATTCAGCAGCATCATCTTTTTTCTCGATCCATTCAGCGAAGAGTTGTTTCAACTCGTCGGAGCAGCAAGAGCAAGATTGACCTTTGGTCATCAATTCTACGAGGCGATTACGCATTTTTTCGTTAGCGATAGTCATACCGAGACCGAATTCGCAGAAATCTTCGAAGAGAGAGTTAGCCCAAGCAGGACCTTGACCTTTTTCGTTAACGGTGTAAGGAGTAGAAGGCACAGAACCTGAATAGATAGAAGAGCAACCCGTAGCGTTTGAAACCATTTGGCGATCGCCGAACAATTGAGTAATCAATTTAACGTAAGGAGTTTCGCCACAACCGGAGCAAGCGCCGGAAAATTCGAAGAGAGGAGTAGCGAATTGAGAGTTCTTAACGTTGGCTTTCACATCGATAAGGTCTTGTTTAGACTTAACGTTTTTAACGAGATAATCCCAATTAGCAGCCTCGTCGAGTTCTTCTTCGATATGCACCATTTTAAGGGCAGGACCACCTGCTTTAGGGTTACCCGGGCAAACATCGGCACAGTTACCACAACCGAGGCAGTCGAGTACACCTACTTGCATACGGAAGTGCATACCTTTAAGGGCAGCAGGAGCTTTTATTTCGAGAGTATCGGCATTAAGGCCTGCTTTTTCTTCGTCAGTCATAACGAACGGACGGATACAAGCGTGAGGGCAAACGTAAGCACACTTGTTACATTGTATACAGTTTTCGGCATTCCAAGTAGGGACGAAAGCAGCCACACCGCGTTTTTCGTATTTAGCGGTACCCGGTTGCCAAGTACCATCTTCGATACCTTTGAAAGCAGAAACTTTAAGGAGGTCGCCATCTTGAGCGTTGATAGGGCGAACCACTTCGTTGATAAATGCAGGGTCGCTATTAGCAACTACATCATCATCAGTAAGATTTGCCCAAGCAGGGTCGATAGCAAGAGTATGATACTCATTACCGCGATCAACGGCAGCATAGTTTTTATTAACAACATCTTCGCCTTTCTTACCGTAAGATTTCATGATAAATTTCTTCATTTGTTCAACGGCAAGGTCAACAGGAATGACGTTAGTAATACGGAAGAAAGCAGATTGAAGAATTGTATTAGTACGGTTACCAAGGCCGATTTCTTGAGCTATTTGAGTAGCATTGATATAATAAACAGTGATATTATTTTGAGCGAAATATCTCTTAACTCTGTTAGGTAAATTTTCGATAAGGCCCTTTTCGTCCCACACGGTATTCAAGAGGAAAGTACCGTTTTTACGCAAACCGCGAGTAACATCGTACATTCTGAGGTAAGCTTGAACGTGGCAAGCGACGAAGTTAGGAGTATTAACGAGATAAGTAGAGCGGATAGGGGAATCACCGAAGCGGAGGTGAGAGCAAGTGAAACCGCCAGACTTTTTAGAGTCGTAAGAGAAGTAAGCTTGGCAGTGTTTATCTGTATTATCACCGATAATTTTTACGGAGTTTTTATTTGCGCCTACAGTACCATCGGCACCGAGACCATAGAATTTGGCTTCGAACATACCTTCGCCACCGAGAGCAATTTCTTCACGTTTAGGGAGAGAAGTGAAAGTAACATCATCTTCGATACCGATAGTGAACATATTTTTAGGGGTAGGCAAAGCAAGGTTTTCGTAAACTGACAATATTTGAGCAGGTGTAGTATCTTTAGAGCCGAGACCGTAGCGACCGCCTACAACGATAGGGGCATTATCTTTACCGTAAAGGATGTCTTTAACGTCGAGATAAAGAGGTTCGCCATTAGCGCCAGGTTCTTTAGTACGGTCGAGAACCGCGATACGTTTAGTAGTTTCAGGCAGAGCAGCCAAGAAATGTTTTGCAGAGAAAGGACGATAGAGGTGAACTGCGATAAGACCAACTTTTTCACCTTTTGCCATAAGGTAATCTACTGTTTCGCGAATAGCTTCGGTAACAGAACCCATAGCAACGATTACGCGTTCGGCATCTTTAGCGCCGTAGTAATCGAAGAGATGATAAGAACGACCTGTAATTTCTGAGATTTTACCCATGTAGTATTCAACAACCTCAGGTACATTCTCATAATAAGTATTGCAAGCTTCGCGATGTTGGAAGAAGTGGTCAGGGTTTTCTGCCATACCGCGAGAAACAGGATGCTCAGGGGTGAGGGCACGGCTACGGAATTCAGCGAGAGCTTTTTGATCGATAAGGTCGGCTAAATCCTCATTTTCGAGCATTTCAATTTTTTGTATTTCGTGAGAAGTACGGAAACCATCGAAGAAGTTAATGAAAGGTACTCTACTCTTGATAGTAGACAAGTGCGCAACCCCGGCAAGGTCCATAACCTCTTGAACGGAGCCTTCGGCAAGCATAGCGAAGCCTGTTTGACGGCAAGCCATAACATCTTGATGGTCACCAAAAATACAAAGGGCGTGACTAGCTAAAGTACGAGCAGAAACATGAAAAACGCAAGGTAATAATTCACCTGCAATTTTATACATATTTGGGATCATCAAGAGCAAGCCTTGAGAAGCTGTATATGTAGAAGTAAGAGCACCGGCTTGAAGAGAGCCGTGAACGGCACCGGCGGCACCGGCTTCTGATTGCATTTCTTGTACAAGAACAGTTTCGCCAAAAATATTTTTACGACCTGCGGCTGCCCATTCATCAACATATTCTGCCATTGTAGATGAAGGCGTAATTGGATAAATAGCTGCTACTTCTGAGAACATATACGAGATATGAGCTGCAGCTTGATTTCCATCACATGTAATAAATTTTTTCTTTCTTACCATGAGAGTTATTATTTAAATGTAATAAATTCAAGAGATAAAAATTGCACGATTACGCCGGAAGAATAGCAATATATCTACTGACTCCTATTTATAATAAACCTTATTATCAGCTAATTATTCGCGCATTTTAATCATTATAACAATCATTGCAAAGGTACAATTTTTTTTTAAAATTCTATTGTCAAAAGAAAAAAATCATTTACTTTTGCATTAAAATAAGAGTAGTATTTTTACAACTGCAATACTAATACATATGAACACTGAAACACAAAAAATTATTGACTTAATAAAGCAGGAAGTGATACCTGCTATTGGATGTACAGAACCTATTGCGGTATCGCTATGTACAGCAAAAGCGACGGAATTATTAGGGGAAAGACCGGAAAAAATAGAATTATTTCTCAGTTCCAACATAATCAAGAATGCCATGGGAGTAGGTATTCCGGGTACGGGAATGATAGGACTTCCGATTGCAGTGGCATTAGGAGCCCTTATTGGAAAGAGTGAATATCAACTGGAAGTATTAAAAGATTGCACCCCTGAAGCAGTAGAAAAAGGCAAAGCATATATAGCTGAGAATCGCATTTCCATTAATTTAAAAGAGACAAAAGAGAAATTATTTATCGAAGTGCATTGCAGTGCCGGCAATAAAACGTCGTGTGCCATCATTGCAGTCAACCACACACATTATATATATTTAGAAGAGAATGGCAAGGTACTTCTGAAAGAAGAGCTTACGAGCGACAATCACCAAGAGGATAATTGTAATGCACCGGAGCTCACCTTACGTAAAGTGTGGAATTTTGCGATGGACACAGATTTGGATGATTTAAGATTTATTTTGGAGACCAAAAAGTTGAATGATTTGGTATCGAAAGAATCTTTAAAAAATAATTTCGGTCACCAAATCGGTCGTATCATGGATAATAGTAAATTCAAGAAAAATTTCTTTGCCGACAGCACATATACACATATAGTATCAAGAACAGCAGCGTGTGATGCACGTATGGCGGGATGCAGTATGGCAGTGATGAGTAATTCCGGCTCGGGCAACCAAGGTATTTCTGCCACAATGCCGGTGGTAGCATACTGCGAAGACCATAAATGCAGTGAAGAGCAACTAATAAGAGCACTTGCACTATCTCATCTGACGGTAATATATATTAAACAAAGTTTAGGACGACTGAGTGCGCTATGTGGCTGTGTAGTAGC
>SAMEA3663246__coassemble_218_pt1 | contig 20132 bp, 11 predicted proteins | sample SAMEA3663246__metabat2_low_PE_003 | metagenome-assembled genome bin SAMEA3663246 (sample SAMEA3663246) | pig gut metagenome | biome: pig gut; feature: pig-associated habitat; material: faeces | place: China | collected 2013
TAAGTGTATTGGTGTTTGTAGCAACACTATTTATCGGATGTCCACCACATGTTAATCCGCCAAAACCACCAGAGAAAGATACGACTAATACTCCGGTCACAATTATTATACCGCCGGAAGATAGCCTATATAATTACGTGTCGGAAGCATATTTGAAAAATTATTTTCCATTTGATATAGGTACTAAATTTTTGTTTGTTTATGATGGAGAAGACCGTGTTGACTCTTTAGTATTAACTTTACAATTCAATGAAATTGAGCATACTTTTCATAGGTCCGATTGTTTATCTCCTAAACAAAATGCAGAATTGTCTAACGACAACAATAATGATACTTGTTATTATTGGTATGATTATGAAGTGGTTGATTATGGTGTTAGGTATAGTAATTTAGATATTGATTTTTATATTTCGACTAATCCAATGAAAGACTCTACTAGGACGAGTGTACTTTATTTTGTGAATAATCCATATTCCCCAATAGATTCAGGAGGAGGTGATTGTGAATGCGATTGCAAAGAATGTGTATTAGAAACTTGTTTCCCTAATGAATTAAAACTATCTCAAGATAATGACAAAGACAAATTATATGTTGTAATTGAACAAGGGAAAGGTGTCACTCAATTCTTAGGTGAAAATGACAAGATGTGGCGTTTAGATTCGATAATCAAATAATTTTGTCAAATTTTTAATGATAATATAAAAACCTCACGTGCGAAAAAATTTCTTCGCACGTGAGGTTTACTATTTATTTTGCTGTTGCCCCTTGAGAGTGGGGGATATAATATATGCTCTTATCGTTGTTGTGAATTAAAAACTTTTTTGTAAATTTGCTCCCGAAAAATTAAAGTGTAATATTGCGAAAAATATAAGTATATATGGAATTAAAAGGTTTAGTAACCAACATATTAGAAAAACGTTCCGGAACTTCGAAAGCCGGAAATGCTTGGGTTTCTCAAGATTATGTGATAGAAATTGAGGGCGGTGGTAACTATCCTCGCCACATGTGCTTCTCTGTTTTCGGAGAAGATCGTATCCGCGAATTTGCTATTAACCTTGGAGAAAATATCTCGGTCGAGTTCGATATCAATGCCCGAGAATGGCAAGGTCGCTGGTTTAACTCTATCAATGCATACAGAGTTACTCATCTCAATAGTGCACAAAACGTGGCTCAGCCGGAGCCTGATTTCGGTCCCGTACCACCTCCTTCTTTTACCGATGCCCCTAATCCTGAGAGCGGTTTCGGTGGTGTGGATAATTCCGATGATCTCCCTTTCTAAAAACATTTCCTCATCTATATCTATAAAATTTCCTTTTAATTTTAAAATTCATTACCATGAAAAAAATCGTATTACTGATAGTTTGTTTATCGGTAATCGGATTTACCTATTCTAATAATACAGAGGAGTCAATTACCTCTGTACAGCCGGGTGAAGCCGATGCCGTTTCCGTTTGCGACACCGTTTCTAACAATCAAAAATTGCGCGAAGCTTTAGAAGTTCTTATACATGCCGACCCTAAGGTTCTCGACGCTCTGAATACAGTTATTAATAAGGAGCAACAAATCGAACCATCTGCCAAAACTAAGCCCGCAGATACCTTTAATCGTCGCCTTTATGTTGCTTTTGATATTCGAGCCGATTGGCAGTATAATGTCAGCGGTATTGATAGCATTAGAGACTCTCACGCCTTTACAGGTAAGTTCCTCAATTTTATGCTTCAAGGGGATATTAACAAGTATTTTTCCTATAAATTTCGTTATCGCTTGAATAAACTTACCAAACTTACTGACTTTTTCGAAGCTACCGATTATGCTATTCTCACTTGCCAATTTAATAAAAACTGGAGTGTTTCTGCCGGTAAACTCGTTGTTGGTATCGGTGGTTTTGAATACGACAAAGCTCCTATCGATGTGTTCTTCTGGAGTGGTTACGAGCTTGGCATCCCTTCTTGTTACGAATTCGGTATACAAGGTAAATATACTACTTCCGACGGCAAAAACGATATAGTACTTCAAATTACTAATTCCCCTTTCACTTCCGCTACTTACCGTTTTGAGAATAAATATGCTTATAACCTTGTGTGGTATGGTAATTATAAATATTTCCAAAGCATTTACTCCCTTAACTTTATGGAGTATGATCAAAATAAGTTTATCAATTATATAGCTCTCGGAAATAAATTTAATATCGACCCTGTAAGTATTGAGCTCGACTATATGAACCGTTATGGTGGTCGTGGTGGTTTTTTTAACGACTTTTCTATCATCGGTAAGGTAATTTATACTCACAAGTATTTCGATGTTTATCTTAAAGGTGGTTATGATTATAACATGTCTCAATCTGCCACAGATACCGATATTATGGACCTCACCGTGCTTCCGGGTACGAAATATGCTTTCTATGGTGCAGGTATAAATTATTATCCTATAAAAGATAGCAAAGACGTTCGCATACATGCCTTCTGGCATAGCAATAATGATAATTTCAAAGCTCATGTTGTAGGCATAGGTGTTAAATGTCTTCTCCGTGCTGTAGATAAGAAATAGAATCCGTTTATATAAATTGATTTAGACAATTGGTTTGATATCATAAAATAATTACAAAAAGATATGAAATTTTTTCAAAAGATGAAATTTACCACCCGTCGCTCTGTGGAGGCGATAATATTCCTACTTATTTTTTTCGGAATATTCGGCTTTATAGGCAGTCGTATGGGGATGGAAAACATGATGAATACCATCATGAGAACGGCGCACGATTTGCTGTTGTACACTGTACTTTATTTGATGGGAATTACCGTTCTCTCCGGTGCTTTAGGAAAATTATTGGTTGAGTTTGGTGTAGTTCGTTTGCTCGAGAAAATCCTTCGTCCGTTGATGAAGCCTCTGTTTAATCTTCCGGGTGTGGCTGCTCTCGGTGCTGTACTTACTTTCTTGTCGGATAACCCGGCTATCATCTCTCTTGCTAATGACAAGAATTTCAGCTCTTATTTCAAGAAGTACCAGCTTATTTCTCTTACCAATTTCGGTACCGCTTTCGGTATGGGACTTATCGTATTGGCATTCATGACAGGTAAAGGCTATGGTTCTGGTGCCCTTATAGGCCTTCTCGGTTCTGTTGTAGGTAGTATTATATCTACGCGCCTTATGCAGCGTTTTGTGCTGAAAAGTCATCCGGAATACGACGCTCCCGTTGTTGAAAATGTAGATGGTGACTCTGAAAAAATTTCTTTTAAATCCGACGAAGGCGTATTCCTACGTGGACTCAATGCAATTCTTGAAGGTGGTAAAACCGGTGTCGACCTCGGATTGGCTATCATACCGGGTGTACTCGTAATCTCTACTTTTGTGATGATACTCACTTTTGGCCCTAATAGCGATTCCAATACATATACCGGTGCCGCCTACGAAGGTGTAAGGGTATTGCCTTACCTTGCCGGTAAAATAGATTTTATCTTTAAGTGGCTTTTCGGTTTCGAACATCCCGAGTTGGTTGCTTTCCCTATTACAGCCCTTGGTGCCGTTGGTGCCGCACTCGGTTTGATTCCTACATTTATTGAGCAGAATTTTATCGATGGCAACGTTATTGCCGTATTTACCGCTATGGGTATGTGCTGGAGCGGTTTCTTATCTACACATACTGCTATGCTCGATTCTCTCGGCTATCGCCATCTCACTTCCAAAGCTATTATAGCCCATACAATAGGTGGCTTCTGTGCCGGTATTGCCGCTCACTTATTCTTTATGCTATATCAATGGATATTTTTATAATGTTTACTTTTTCATAACATTTCTATATACTTTATTTGATTATTGATTGTGCCGGCATGTGAGTAATCATTGTGCCGGCTTTTTATTTTTATAGATATGGAGATACATAAAAGAGTTTCTTTATTGCATCGAAATACTTTCAGGATGAATGTAGAGTCTGATTTATTTGCGGAATACGATAGCGTTGACGAGCTTCTTTCTTTATTGACACAATATCGCGATATTAAAATGTTTCATATCGGAGCGGGTTCTAACGTGCTGTTTACTAAAGATTTCGATGGTATTATTCTGCATTCCGGAATCAACTACTTTAAAGAAGTTAGTCGTACTCATCAAGAGGTGCTTTTTGAGGTTGGAGCCGGTGTAGTACTCGATGATTTTATCAATTATTCCGTTGAAAACGGCTATTGGGGGTTAGAAAATCTTAGTTATATTCCCGGTGAAGCAGGAGCTTCTGCCGTGCAAAATGTAGGTGCTTATGGTGTAGAAATAAAAGATGTTATCGACTCTGTGAATGCAGTGGAGATTGCTACCGGATGCCGAAAAACTTTTTCGCTCCATGAGTGCCAATACGGATATAGAGATTCTGTGTTTAAGAAAGAATTGTGTGGTAAGTATATCATCACTTCCGTAGTATATCGATTGTCTTTAATTCCAAAGCCCGTACTTGAATATGGCAATGTGGCAAAACATCTCCCGGAAGGTGTTACTGTCGACAATATTACCTCGAGTCAGATTCGCGATATAATTATCAATATTCGAAAAGATAAACTGCCTGATGTAGCAGAATTAGGCTCGGCAGGTAGCTTTTTTAAAAACCCCGTAGTTCCTATGGATGTTTTTGAAAAATTAAAATGTCAATTCCCGGATATCCCTCACTATTTACAATCCGACGGAGTGAAAATCCCTGCCGCTTGGCTTATAGAGCAGTGTGGCTGGAAAGGTAAGAGTTTCGGAGGCGCAAAAGTGTATGAAAAACAGCCTCTCGTTATTGTAAATCAAAATAATGCTTCTCCTAACGACGTTATTGTATTGGCACAATCCGTAGCCAATAGTGTAAAAAAATCCTTTGGTATAAACATTGTTCCGGAGGTTATCTATATCTAAAAATTTTATTTTAATCGTTAAAATCAACAGAATTATGGCAAGTTTTGTAGTAGAAGGTGGACATAAACTGCATGGCAGCATTACCCCGCAAGGTGCAAAAAACGAGGCTTTACAAGTGCTTTGTGCCGTGTTGCTCACAAAAGAAAAGGTAATCATTAATAATCTTCCGGATATTTTGGATGTAAATAATCAAATCAATTTATTGGCATCTATCGGCGTGGAAGTGAACAAGATAGCAAAGGGTAGTTACTCCTTTTGCGCTCGAGAATTGAATTTGAAGTATCTCTCGGGAGAAGATTTCTTTAAAAAATGTAATAAATTGCGTGGTAGCGTAATGATTATCGGTCCGCTTCTTGCTCGCCTCGGAGAGGTTTATTATGCTAAGCCCGGTGGCGATAAGATAGGTCGTCGCCGCCTCGACACTCATTTCCAGGGAATGCTGAATCTCGGTGCCTCTTTTGTTTATGACGATGAAAAAATGACGTATCACTTTGCTGCCGAGAAATTGAAAGGTAGATATATGCTTCTCGATGAAGCGAGTGTTACCGGTACTGCCAACATCATCATGGCAGCAGTGCTTGCCGAGGGGCATACCACTATCTATAATGCTGCGTGCGAGCCATATATCCAGCAGTTATGCCGTATGCTGAATAATATGGGAGCCCGTATTTCCGGCGTTGGTTCCAATTTGTTAACTATCGATGGGGTAGACTCGCTACATGGCACAGAACATACTTTGTTGCCCGATATGATTGAGGTGGGCTCGTTTATCGGAATGGCAGCAATTACTCGTAGCGAACTTACCATAAAAAATGTGTCGTATGCCGATTTGGGCATTATTCCCGATGCTTTCCGACGCCTCGGTATTAAAATCGTTCAGCAAGGCGACGACATCTATATTCCTGCACAAGAGCATTATCAAATAGAGTCGTTCTTCGATGGGTCCATCCTCTCGGTAGCCGATGCTCCTTGGCCCGGTTTAACGCCTGATTTGCTCTCCGTTATCCTTGTTGTGGCTACTCAAGCAAAAGGTACAGTGCTGATACATCAAAAAATGTTTGAAAGTAGATTATTCTTTGTAGATAAACTTATCGATATGGGAGCTCAGATTATCCTTTGCGACCCCCATAGAGCCGTTGTCGTAGGGCATGACCATCAGATAAAACTTCGTAAAAATAATATGACGTCGCCGGATATACGTGCCGGTATTGCAATGCTTATTGCTGCTATGGCAGCAGAAGGTGTCAGTCGTATCGACCATATCGACCAAATCGACCGTGGCTATGAAGATATAGAATCTCGACTTAATGCTATCGGTGCAAATATTCATCGCGAAGATTAGTTTTTTATAAAATTATTTGTATATTTGCATTTGTGATATATATTCTTATTAACTATAAATCTATACGCTTATGTTGAATATCTTTAAGAAAAAAAATACTGACTCTGACGCAGAAAATACTGTTGATAAACTCAACACAGAAGAGGTTGATCAAGTTGAGTCTGCTTCAATTGAAAATCCGGATAAATCGGTAGAAGACAACAAAAATAATTCGACAGAATCGACAGATATTAAAAAGCATAAAGGTAGAAAACATAAACCTTTTCTACCGGAAATAGCAATGGAGAAGAAGCTTTCCGAGCAGATTTATCAAGCCCTTCAAGGCGATGTGGTAAGTAAAATATTTTCAAAGCTCTCTAAATCTAATAGCGATGCCTATTGGCGTAGCAGTATGGAAGGTCACAGCCTCAAAGTTACTAAAGAAATGCTGCCGGACTTTTACAACCTTTGTCATGAGGTGCAAGACAAATTAGGATTTACCGATAAAGTCGACTTCTATATTACCGGAGATGCCACTGTAAATGCCTTTTCTGTAGCGGCAGAGGGAGAGGATGAACCCCATATAGTGAATATCAATTCCGCCCTGTTCGACCTTATGAATACCGATGAATTGCGCTTTGTAATCGGTCATGAGTTAGGGCATTTAATTAATAAGGACACTGCACTCCAACGCCTTATAATGTTTGTATTTCCGCAAACCGAGTTGATACCTCTTACTTTAGGCTATAAAATACGCCTTCATAGTCAGCTTGCCGAACTCGTTGCCGACCGTTATGGCTTTTTGGCAGTGGAAAATTTGGACGTGTGCGTAACGTCGTTTTTTAAAATGGCTTCCGGGCTCGACCTCGTCAAGATGAATGTAAGCATCGATGCTTTAATAGAAGATAATACAAAGCGACTGGAGTATTTCCTTAAAGATAAAGGCATTAGTGATGCTACACACCCGGTAAATCCTATAAGAGTACAAGCCTTGAATCTGTTTGCTAATGCAACGTCAGCAAAGCAATTGAATGAAGGAATAGATGAACTTATTTCTATTTTATTAAAAATAGGAGACGGAGAGTTAGATACATATTTAGCACAATTTATCGCTACTGCAGGGCTCATTTTTTCTCATGGTGATAATGATTTCAAGGAGGAAGAACTCGAGGAGATTATAACAAAATTATCCGGCTTTATTGTATTTCCTCTCGATTACCTTACTGCTGTTTCAAAACAAGATGTTCCGAAATTATTCAATGAATCATTAAATAAAATTTTAGAGATTAACCCGGGATATAGAGAAGCACTTATCAAGTATGTAATCAGTATAGTGATGTCGGATAGCGTTATTGAAGATGAAGAACTTGATATGGTTTATTCTTTCGGCAATCAAGTAGGTTTCAGCGAAGTAGAAATAGCTACATACCTTGCCCAAGAAATACAACAATCCTTTGTGCCTGATATTCTATCTATTAGTTAGAATAATATAATATTGCTGTCCGGTAAAAATATTGTTGCCGGACAGCAATATCATTGAATACTGATTAATTCACTTAATCTGCAAATTTTTGCTACATTGGTAAATTGACGTTTTTTGATTTGTATGGTTTGGTCGCATGGTATAGCTATGCTTGAATCAAAACGTAGTACAGCATAATAAGGTGCATTCTCTGCGCTAAATCCTAAATCTTGCAGAGCTTTTGCTGTCCAGATTTGAAAGCCTTTTTTTGTTAGTTTAAAGAGTTGAGGATTTTCTCCATTGTTATGTAGTAAAACGTACCCTAATTTTTCAAATCCTTTCTGTACAAGTAAAGAACCTTTACTATCTCCTGCGCGCAAATAACACAATCCATGTTTTAACGTTAAGTTATAATCTTGAGCGTGAATATGATTAATAAGTACTGTCGTTTCTTCTGCAGTTTCGCGCATTTTTTTTAGCAACTTATTTGCTTCTGTAGGGTCATCTAATAATAAACGACGACGTTTGCTTAACTGTATGAAATTTTCGTCTTGCTCAATTCCTATGAATTTTCTTCCAAGTAAGTTGGCTGCAATACCTGTTGTGCTACTTCCGGCAAAAGGGTCAAGAATTACATCTCCTTTATTTGTTGAAGCTAAAATAATTCTATATAGCAGACGAAGTGTTTTTTGCGTAGGATGTTTTCCACAAGTTTTTTCCCATACACCAACAGCCGGTATCCGCCATACATCAGTCATCTGAGTGCCTCCATTAAGTTGTTTCATAGTTTCATAATTAAATTTATGAGGTTTTTTTTCGTGTTTGCGCGCCCAAATAATCAATTCTGTTGAAAAATTAAAATATCTGCAAGAAAGGTTTGGGGGCGGATCTGTTTTTTGCCATGTTATCACATTGAGTATCTTATATCCTAATTCTTGTAGGCATCTTTGTACAACGAAAATATTATGGTGTGTGCCGGAAATCCATATAGTTCCATTATCCTTTAGTTTATTACGACAAAGAGATAACCATTGGCGATTGAATTGATAAATAGTATCGGGAGTTCCTCCTTTATCCCATTCTCCTTTATCTACACAAACCTGTTTACCACTTTGTACAGATATTCCGCCATTGCTTAAAAAATAAGGAGGATCTGCAAAAATAGCGTCAATAGAGTTGTCTTGAAGTTGCCCTATTAATTCCATACAATTACCATGAAGTAATGTAAAATCTTTGTTGTTAGATATAAAAGTATGAATCATTATTTATAACTGATCAATAAAGTTATTAATAGAGGTCAAATTGTATATTTTGGGAATGATATTATATGCTTCTTGTAATTTGTTTTTTGCAGATTTCCAACCTATACCATCTGTAATCCATACAAATTCAAAACCGTCTACTGCATTTATTTTTGGAGCAATTTCAGAATACGCACGTGCAACTTCGTTCAGTTTAGAGCCACCTCCCGAATAGAAGTTTACTTCAATAAGATAGATTTTTTGTGAAGTCTCAATAACAAAGTCAAAACGTTTCTTGTCGTCTCCTAACGCTTGAGTTATTACATTCCACTCGCTTGAATATACTTCTGTACGATATTTAATTTTGTTATTTTTAAAAATCTTGGCAACTAATTCTTGCATGATAATACCACTACGATTTTTGCGAGCATTGGTATCTAATCCTGTCTCTATTCCAAATACATAATCTACTAAATTGGCAATCTTTTTTGACTGTAAAATATCTGCCAATCCGGTATTTTGCAAAAATTCCATAATTCCGTCTACAGAATCAAACATAGAATCAAGAAGAACACATTCTCCCAATGAATTAATGATCTTCTTTCTTCCTTCGCTGCGAACAGCAATCAATATATTCATTACATTGAACGCTGATTTATCACGGTTCCATATTGTTTCTACTGCGGATTTTAAGTCTTTGGCACCAATCAAACTATTGAGCATGCAGAGGCTCAATTTTATGTTTTCAATGTTGTTGTTAATTTTATTAAAGTCGCAAAAGAAATCTAATGTTTGATTGGTTTCTTTGAGTTGAGATATGAAAGTTGAAAATTCTTCTGTTGTGTGTGCCTTCATAATCAGATGTAGTTTCGGATTAATAATTCGGTTAGTTTGCCTCTTTTTTTAGGGTTTGCATTGACGCTCCTTGATGCCCATACTCGTTCTATTTTGTATTGTATATAGAGATCGTCAAAAAAACCGTCTTGGCAGTCGGAATTACTCAACATAAAATGATAGCCTACTTCTTGAACTTGGTCACAGAATTTTTTTAATCTTTTTTGTGCCAAGTCATTGAAAGTATCTTTAGTATAATTATTAAAACTACTTGTTGTATTAAGAGGACGGTATGGTGGGTCAAAATAGAAGAAGGCATTGCCTTGTGCATGGTTGAGTGTTTGTGTGTAGTCGCCTGTCAAAATATTAACTTTTTGTAGTAATTCGCTATCTGCAAAAATAGTATTTGCATCACATATTGTAGGCGTTTCATAACGACCAAAAGGAACATTGAACATACCGGATTTATTAACTCTGTATAACCCATTAAAACAAGTACGATTAAGAAAGAAAAATAGGGTTGTATTGCGTATTGGGTTAAGCGTTTTTTTGTTGAATTCCGAACGCATAAGCATAAAGAATTCCTTTTTAGTATCTTCTGAGCGTAACGAGTAGTATTCTTTCTGAATCTCGTTGAGAGAGTCAACCAATAATTTAGGAGATTCTTTAACTACTTTATAGCAAGTGGTTAAATCTTCATTAATATCATTTATGATAGCTGACTGAATATTGGAGTGTGACTGTAACATATAGAAGAGCATTGCTCCCCCTCCTACAAAAGGCTCAATGTAAGTAACGTTCTCCCATTGGTCAAAGTCAGCAGGAAGCAAGGCTTCTAGTTGTTCAATGAGTTGAGTTTTTCCACCAACCCATTTGACGAATGGTTTTCCTTTCATTGTATTCTTTATTTTAATGCAAAATTACTGCTTTTTTTTTGCATATACAAGAATTAAACTCTTCACATCTCATTTATTTCTCCAGGGATGTTAATGCTGTAGAAATTATAGATTGTTGTTTTAGTTCTGAAATTCAACTTTATAGAAAAACTATATTATATGCTGAAATAGTCAACGGAAAGGGTATTGTTAAATTTATTGATAATTGTGGTAATTATTGGCGGTTCCTAGATTATAAAGAATAAAATATGATTTACATTACTGCTATTTTAGATGAAATTTCTATAATTCAATAAAAAAAGGAGGCTGAAAGAAACAGCCTCCTTTTTTTATTCCACTAACGTCCATATTTTGCCAGTTTCGTCTGCAAATTTATATATCCCTTTACCGACAATGTACTGCATTAAGAATTCCCCATCTATGTAAAAATCTCTTTGCCGTGGGCATACTGTTTCTTGTATATCTTCAATATCATCATCTATTATGAATAGGTCGTATTCTTTGTTATTTACTTTTGCAATCCAATTATACCACATACTTTTCTCCGGTTGATAAATATATGCTTCAAAATATAAATAGTAAGTAATATAAAAATCTTCATTTTCTAATTCATAACCAGCCATTAATATATCTCTGCAATAAGCGTAATAATCAGTAGTGTCTTCTAAAATTATTTTTGTTACATCTATTTGACGCAAATAGTGGTATGTTTTATTAAGCCAACCGGGAATTATATCCGGGCTGTAATATAACATAATTGTATCTGTTCCTGAGTAATATTTTAGTTCCTTTTTTATAGTATCTCCCATTAGGGAATCTAAATAAGAAATAGGAATATAGTTAAAAATACTATCAGATTTACGGATACTATCTTCCATAGCATAGCATAGACTATCTTTCCCTAATTCGTCAAGACCGGTACTATCGTTATTGTTATTGATAGTATCAATATCGTTATTATTATTTGTATTTATTGGGGGATTTTTAATCGGGCATCCGGACAAAATCATTGTAAGGATAAATCCTATTATAAAAATTCGAGTTTTCATAAGCGTAAGATTTTAATGTTTAACATTTAAATTTGTCAGTGCAAAGATATGTATATGTTTTCAAATACGCAAATGATTTTGAATATTTTTTGATAAAAATTTTGGTATCTGAAATTTATTTATAAATTGTTATCAAAGTAATTTCAGAAGTTGCTCCAATGCGCAGTGGTAATGTACCTCCTAATCCTATGTTTACATATAATTGTTGATTGCCTTCTTTGTATAATCCATCGCATTCGGGATAAAAGAGTTTTGCCGGTGTGATACCAAATAATCGTACTTGCATAGCATGTGTATGCCCGCATAACGTTAATGGAATATCTGTTTGGTTTACTATGTCATTTCTCCAGTAACTTGGGTCGTGTGTAAGCAATATTCTAAACATCCCTTCCGTGCCTTGTGTCGTTTTGAGTAAATCTGCTCGTTGTACTACATTCAATACTCCTACGCTTTGATTCTCTGTACCTAATATGGCTATACTATCATTACCATGATGTATAACTCTATTCTCATTTATCAGTAAGTCCCATCCAAGTTCTTCTCTTTCACTCTTTATCACTTGCTCTACAGCCCACCACCTTTCATTTTCGCTTAATTTGTGATTATATGGTATGTAATCGTGGTTTCCCATAACGCTGTATATTCCGTCTTTTGCACGTAAGCTACTTAATATCTCTTTAAATGGTTTTATCTCTTCTGCCGAAGTAGATACAAGGTCTCCGGTAAAACATATTATATCCGGGTCTAATGAATTAATTTCTTCTACTATCTTATTTAACCTATTTGCGTGGCCTTCCCATCCGTTTAGATGAAGGTCTGAAATATGTACTATTCGATATCCATTAAACTCGTCCGGTAAATTCTGTAATTTTATTTCTTGCTTTTTTATTTCATATCGAAATCTACCTATTGTGTTACCATATAATACAAGTAATATCCATATTGATGTGAGAATAATGGCAGTGTAGCCGAATGGCTTATATGCTATGTTGAAGTGAGCAAAACAGCCTATAATTTTTATTACCAACCAGATTATATGCGGAAGTAATGCCAATAATCCTCCTATTATGATTATGGCTGATATGATGAAATATAAGTTAGTCATATATCTTATTATTTTTAATTCTTTCATTGTTAATGTGTTATTATTATAAGCATGCTATACGTTATTGTGCCGTTTCTCGTTACAAAGATACTATTTTTTTCTTAAATTCTTTAGTTCTCTTATAACATGTTATTTTGTTAAATTTTCAAATATATTTTTAGAGGATTGTTAAATTTAAATTAACTATTTTTTTGTTTAAAATTAGGTGCTAAATAAAAAAATATTACTAACTTTACCCGCTGGAAATATTAATCACGATTATTACCCCCTTATATTGAGATTTTTCTATTTTGGTGGGTGATTGCTTAGATTCAATATTTAGCGTTATTATTTTTAGAGGCGATAAATATGGCGCTTTTGTATAAATTTAATATTTCTACTTGTTTATTTATTGAGACTAATTTTTAAATTGTTTAATTAAAATATTTCACTTTATGAGAAAGAGATTTACATTCTTTTTGTTGGGTGTATTGTTTCTGCTTATTCCGTGGGTAAATGTAACGGCTCAAAATTCCGTTTATCTAAATGAGGATTTTGAGAATGTTAGTACGATACCGACGGGGTGGAACATATTAGAGGGCACGTATAATGTAACTCCGTGGCAACTCTATAGTGACACCTATTCCGTTAGCCCTTATGAGGGTACAAAATGTATGAAGTTCGATTCATTCAATAACACTTTTGGTACGTATTCTGTTCTGAAAACGGCACCTGTTATGATTCCGACTTCAGCATCAGACGTTAATTTAACTTTTTGGGTAATGAATTACCAAGGTGGAGATTTGAGCGTGTATTTGTCTACCGATTCCGGTACCACTTACGAAAATAATCTGCTTGAATCAGGCATCGTCAACGTTACTTCTTGGACCAAAAAAGTTTATTCTTTAAATCAATACATCGGTCAGTCGGTGACTATTGTTTTTAAAGCTACAAGTAATTATGGGTCATGGCCTGCTAATCTTTGCGCACAATATATCGATAATGTAAAGATTTATGATGTGCCTACATGTGCTCAGCCAACAAATATTAACTTTAATTCCGCTACTCAAACAGCGTTAAGCTTTATTTGGGATGTAGATAATGAAGGTGATATTTCTGATACCTTTATCTTTACTATTAAAGAGAATGATGGTACAATAGCCAAGATGGATACTGTTGTAATCTCCAATATTATGAGTCATACTGTTAATGGTTTGAATCCGAATACCGATTACAACGTAACAATAAAAGCAGACTGTTCTGCAAATTCTCGCGGATATTCAGCTGTTTCAAATAGTGTGGCAGTTACTACTCTTTGTAATCCTTCTCCTCTTCCTTATACTAATAATTTTGATAGCGAAACTGATATTCCTTCTTGTTGGGTTGTTAATTCTCCTACAAGTTCTACTACCGTAAATGGTTCGGTTAAGCATGGCACTACCGGTAAATCTTTCTGTGTTCAAGCTACAGAAAGTACTACTGCTTATATTACTACAGGTCAGTTTAATCACGCTGCTAATGACATTCAAATAGATTTTAATGTTACTGCTTATTCGGATAAGACTCCGCTTGCTGTAGGTTTGATGACAGATCCTTATGATTTAACCACTTTCGAGCCGCTTTTCAATTTGCAAGTTAACAAATCTATGCAATGGCAAAATATAAGGGTAAATACTCATTTGTCTAATTATAATACTACAACCGGTGTATGTGTTGCTGTCCAAGTTCCTTCCGGTAGTAGTAACATTATCTATATAGATGATTTGAGCATTACTTCTATCCCTTCTTGTATCCGTCCGGAATATTTGGAGGTGACAGCCATTGACTCCGCTTCTATTTCCGTTGCTTGGGATGCTGTCGGTAATACTGCTACAAATTATCAAATAGAACTTACTGATATGACGGATAATAGCGTAGTAGTTTATGACAAGAATACTAATCCTGTTGTAATTTCTAATCTTATTTCAAATAATATATATCAAGTAAGAGTTCGTACTATTTGTGGTGAGGCGGATACATCTGAATGGAGTCTTCCACAACAAGTACACACACTTTGTACTACTTTTCAAGTTCCTTTCTACGAAAATTTTGATAATATTTCCGACTTTCCGGATTGTTGGTCTACTTATTTAACCAATGAGGGTACCGGTTGGGGAGATGTATACGAAGGATGGCAATTATATCAAAGCTCATATTCAGGCAGTACACATTCTCCTAATAATGCGTTGATGTCTCCCGATTCTAAAGCAGGCACACGTTATCTGCTCAATTTACCTCCAATAAATATTCCTCAAACAGGTGATTATGAGCTTAACTTCTGGATGAGACGTGACGAAAGTGATAGAACTCGTGAAAATATTACTATCTATATCAATAATCTTCCTACTTTAGAAGGTGCTGTTAAGATTGATTCTCTTGAGCGTAGCCTATATTCTTATCCGATAGAAAACGGCGGTGGCGGTTTCTATGAATATTTCTATCCTATTACAATGCGTGGCGTTGTATATATTATGATAGAATCTCAACATCAATTAGGTGGTTCTATTTACTTGGATGACATCTCTGTAGAACCAAAACGTGCTTGTAGAAATGCTGTTAATAACATTAATTATGTTGTTGGTGAACCGGATAATAAAGCCGTAAGATTGAGTTGGAAATCCAGATCTGAAGAGACTTCTTGGTTGGTGTCTGTTGATATTTATAATTCTAATAGTGAACTTGTTTATCAAGATACCGTATTGGCAACGGATACTGCATATTCATTTGATTTCTCACAACAGCTCGATTATGCAACTTCTTATTCTCTGGAATTTGCTGTAAGAGCATATTGTGCAAATGGCGATACTGCAGCAGCTACTACAAAAACGGTATATCTTACTACTGCTTGTAATGTTGCTACTTTGCCATTTAACGAGGGTTTTGAAGATACTACTTTCCCTCCTATGTGTTGGTCCGCTATTACAGACCCTAATTCTGCTTATCCATATAATATATGGTACAGAAATTCGTATGATGTAGCTAATGGTAATGGGTCTGCATGTTTTAATGATGCATCTGACCCAACAAGAGGATTTTTGTCTACTCCTGTTTTTAATTTGGAGTCAGGTAATAATTACTCTTTCTCTATTAATATACGTCGTACTAATAGCTATACAGATAAGTTGCATGAAGGTATATCTATTTGGTTGAGTCCTGTACAAGGTGATACGACAAATGCTACCAAACTTGGTTTCATTCCACGTGTGTATAACTTGACGCCTGCGGCAGCTTCTACCGGTTTCTCTAATTATAGTTGGACAATTACTCCGGAAACAACAGGTAATTATTGCTTCATTATCCAAGCAAGACAACAAAATGGAGAATCTAACTATGTTGATGATGTACAAATCCGTCAGCTTTCAAGTTGCTTACCTCCTTCTACTGCCGATGCAACTATTACTCCGCTTATCAACACCGTAAATGTTACTGTTAAAAACTATAATAAAGATATAGAATATGTAGTTTGCAGCCAAGAGGATGTTGTGGCGGATTCTATCAACTCATCCGATGTTATTATAAGAAAAACAATTTCTGCATCTGATAGTACGTTCGTAATTACCGGATTAAATGCAAGCACTACTTATAGAATGTATATGCGTATAATCTGTAACGATGAAACAAACGATATATCCGATTGGACAGGTCCTTACTCATTCACTACAATGTGTGAAGCTCCTACTATCTCCGGTGAAACGGAATTTGTTGAGTCGTTTGAAAACTTTGAGACATCGTCTTACTTTGTTTCAAGTGGTACTTGCTATGATGTAGAGTCTACAAATTCTATATATGTAAAAGAATCTATTGGTCAACATCTTGGATCAAGTGGAACTAATTGTGTGCCTTTTGATGGTGATAAACAAATTGCTGTTTATTATAATACAAGTGGAACAATTAGTAGATTGTTTTATTTACAAGCAGGTCATAACTACGAGACTACAATATATTCTCGTATGGACCAAACATTGTCAGTTAAACAATCATCTATATCGTTGTTCTACTCTCCAATCGACGCTGATACTGCCTTGTATTCAGTGAAAGATTTGGATGCAAATAGTGGTGAATGGACAAAATTCTCCGGATATTTTAATGTTCCTGTGGATGGTTATTATAATGTAGGTTTTGAGTTTACCCAAAAATCTTCTTATGGTAGTTATATGGCATTTGACTATTTCCGCATTCGTGAAGTGGCTTGTATTCCTCCGACAAATGTTGAAGTTCTTGCTACTTCTTCAAGCTCGGTTACAGCACAATTGTCAAGTTTGGCTTCAGAATGGGAAGTACGTGTTTGCACGGAAAAACCATCCGGTAGCGATAATGATTCTGCTTACGTTTTTGTAGATACAGTAACGAGCAATCAGTTTGTAGTTAATGGTTTAACTCCAAATACCGATTACTATATGGTAGTTCGCTCTATTTGTAGCGAAACTGCCAGTGATTGGACAAGAGCTGTTCAATTTACTACCGATTGTGTGCCTTATGCTGTTCCTTATTCTACTTCTTTTGAAACAACAAGTGAACTTCGTTGTTGGAGAATGAGTGGTAGTCAAGGTGTTATGGGTAGAAATACTTCTACCAAGAAATTCGGTACAAGTTCTCTTCGTGTTAAACAATGTAATATCATTTCTCCGGAATTGATAGTAGATTCTCTTGCAGGATTTATGATTAATGGTTGGGTACGTACTGCTCAAGCTACTACCATTGGTGTCGGTATTCAATCCGACCCTAATGATGTGTCTACTTATGCTTTTGTAGATTCTATCGTTGTTCCTACTGCTAATACATGGATGGAATTTACCGTTTATCTCGATGAAGTTACTGCTGCTGATGAGGAGTATGTGGATATTATCGATGCTCGCCACGTAGTGTTGTCTTGTAACGCTGAGTTCTATTATTATTTCGATAATTTAATTATATCTCCTGCCCCTACTTGTCCTAAACCGACAAGTGTTAATGCAACGGTTGTTGATTCTCATAATGTTCAATTAGACATCCAAACTACCGGAGCAGAAACTATTTGGCAAGTAACTGCATATATGGTATCAGGTAGCAACGAAGTTGCTGTAAAAGATACAATAGTGAATGCAACAACTGTGATTATCGATGGTTTGGAACCTATAACAAATTATTATTTCACAGTTTCTGCTATCTGCACTGCCGGTGATACTTCTTTTGTTACTTATAGTAATAGTGTAAAAACTCCTTGCGCTCCTACTATTTTGCCTTATTCTGTTAATTTTGCAAACGGCATGTCTGACTGTTGGAGTTTAGTAACTACACCTAATTCCGAAACTTATTGGTATTATTATGGTTATTATGGTTATATATATGCTAATAAATATGGTACTTCGGCTGATACTGCTTATTGCGTTTCTCCTGAATTTATTTTAAATTCAAATAATGGTGTTGTTCTTAGTGTTAAAGGATATCAATCCAATACAAGTGAAGATGTAAACACGTATCTGCGTTATACTACCGATGATGGTGCTACTTATACCAGAGTAAACGAAAGTTGCCTTGTAAAAGGAGCAAATGGTGTTAAGACAATTACCATCCCAAATATTGGTCCGGGTATCTTCCATTTCGAAGTAATATCTGAATATACTCAAGCAAATAATTATCAGTATATTTATGGTTTTGATATCGAAGAGATTGAAAATTGTATCCGCCCACAAAACGCACAATTTGATATTTCTCTCGATTCTACAGTAGTTACAATTGTAGATACTGTTTCAGGACATACTCAATGGGATTATAGCTATGATGTGGCAGAATTTAATCCTAATGAAAGATCGTTTACTTCTATAAATTCTAAAACGTTCAAATTGACAGGATTACAATCTCAGACAAAATACTTCTTGTATGTGCGTTCTAATTGTGGTTCTGAAACTTCTTCTTGGTCTACATTTACATTCACTACCCCTTGTGATGTTGCTTCACTTCCTTATTTCGAGGGCTTTGAATCTTTGAATACTATCAACGACGTTATGAATGAATGTTATACATTCTATACTAACAAATTAGGTAACCACAATTATTTAAGTAATGTAACGCCTTATATTACATTAGAGACTTCTGTTAGTTCGAAATACAAATCTCATGCAAGTGAAAAGGGTATAAAGTTTCACTCTTCAAATCAATACGATCTATATTTGTACTTACCTAAATTGGAATTGCCTGTTAATTCTACCGTTCTTAATTTTAAATACGTTAATGAAGGTACTAATACAGGTTATAATTCCAATATCGTAGTAGGTATAATGTTGCCGGATGATGAGTCTTCATTTATCCCTGTTTATACTTGTCCGTTGGAGAATACAAGTGTTGATCACAACCCTGTTACTCTTGACTTTACCCAATTGTTAACCGAACAGTACGATAATAATTATCGCATTGCATTCCGTTATGGTCATGTTTTTGATGATTACTTCGCAGCTATTGACGATATCAATGTCGTAGCTAAAGTTAAGTGCTATAATGACCCTATTGTTGAGTTTAATAATCTCGACAATAATAACATTATGTTAAGTGCTGATTATTATGCCGATTCTTTGGAAGTTGCTTATGGTATAGTAGGTACTGTTGCCGATAATTGTAATTCTTTCTTCACTACTGATAATGACATTACGTTAACAGGTTTAACTGCCGGTACTACTTACGATATCTATGTTCGTAATGTATGTGCCGATGAAGGTGGCTCTTGGATTGGTCCTATGACGATAACTACCGAATGTGACCCTATTGCTATTTCAATGGAAAATCCTTGGGTAGAGAATTTCGACAATACCGATATCAATGTTCGATTCCCTGATTGTATGGATCGATTCATCACTTATGATGCAAATAACGTTACTTATCCTCTCGTTGTTGACACTCTCATTATTACTCCAAATGCTTCTTTGGCAATGAAGGGCGATAATATGATTGCTCTTCCTCGATTTATCGGAGAACTTAATTCTTATAGATTGTCATTCTACGCTCGCGGTACAGGAAACGTTATCCTTGGTTCTGTAAATGGTGTTGATAACTCTACATTCTCTACAATTACTACAATTTCTACCGTTGCGGGTGTGAATAAGTATGATATCGATTTGTCGTTGTATCAAATTAGTGGTAACCGTCTTGCTCTCCAAACTACAGGTACTTCTACCGAGTTATTTATCGATAGCTTGACAGTTGAATTACGTCCTACTTGCTACGCACCACGCTTCGTTAATGTTGTTGCTGCAGGTGATGTTAAAGCCCAGATCTCTTGTCAGCTTTCTCCTATCACCGAAAGTTATCAATACTACGTGCTCACAGGTACTGATACTATACAAAATGTGTCTGTA
>SAMEA3663246__coassemble_283_pt1 | contig 17260 bp, 11 predicted proteins | sample SAMEA3663246__metabat2_low_PE_003 | metagenome-assembled genome bin SAMEA3663246 (sample SAMEA3663246) | pig gut metagenome | biome: pig gut; feature: pig-associated habitat; material: faeces | place: China | collected 2013
GTTACTACCGGCACCGGTGATATCTATCTCGGACGCCTCGTAGTAAGGTAATAAGGTTTCTTTGAAATCGTTTAGTCTAAAACACTAAATAACTCTGTTGCACTGCAAGTCCTCCTTGCAGTGCAACTTTTTTATTCTTTGTTCATATCTAACGACCTTAAAAGTGGCACATATATTTTTGTTCTTATCCGTTATTCAAAAGTAGTCACTAATTTGATGTTGCCCCTTGAGAGTAGCTTTGTAGATTTTATTGTTGATATGTTGTTAGTATTGCTTTATTTGCTTACCTTTGTATCCGATTAAACTATACTATATTGTTGTTGTCTATACTTTATAAACAAAATTATTTAGATATGAATAAAAGATTATTATTTGCCTTTTGTACGACACTCTTTACCATTTTTTACGCGGGTGCCGATAATGTCAATCCTCTTGGTGATACAGATAGTAAGATGAAATACAAATTCTCTATCCCCAAAGAGATTATGTATGATTATCAAACAGGGAAACTTGATAAAATACCTCTTGATATTCTAACCAATCCTATCGACTCTGTCCCTTTGAGCGAAAAATTACCTGATATTAAGCACGAGCAAATAGGTACCTTTGTATGGTGCTGGTTCGAAAATGGCGCCCTTAACGTTAAGCCGGTTAACAACGTGCCTTTTAAGGTCTTTGTTTGCCCGACTAATACCGGCGATGTGCTCGTTAAGGTTTTGGATAATAATGCTAATAATATACAAGATGCAGTGGTAATATATCACGGTAAAAAACTAAAATATAATCCGGAAAGCCATTCTTATTACAGTAAATATAGAAAAAATAAATTTTCATCTTACTCTGAAATTACTGTTGAACATGATGGCTATTTTAAAATAGTGAAAGAATCAGGAGCTTGTTTTTACTCTTATAACTCAAAAACTTATGTTAATGTTGAGCATAATAATTTTATTAATAGCTTTTTTACTACTGATAAGCCTATTTACCGCCCGGGAGATACCCTCCGTTGGAAGGCTGTTGTTCTTGATTTTTCCGGTAAATGGTATGATAATGATTTAACCCTTAGTACTGTATCGTACCCAAATAAAAAAATCAATTTAGGTACCGTAAAACCCAAGAATAAAGGTGTTTATTATGGCGAATTAATACTTAATGATTCGATAATGAACCATTTTAAAACGGGTAATTATTATTCTCTTTCACTTAGTTTTATCGACAAAAAAGGTGTAGACAACATTATTAAGAGTACAAATTTTTTGTATAAAGATTATGAGTTGAAATCTTTAAAAACAAAGATTAACGTCCCGGAACAGAGTATTATCGGTAAAGATATTATTGTATCCTTACAAAATGGTACTAAGAAAATTGCCGATAAAGTCGGTTTGGAAGTGATTACTACGGATGAGAAAGGCGATGCCGTGATGGCAGGTAGTATTAATGCAAAATATTATATCAATGCGCCAAGAGTATTCAAAGCCGACTATATATGGTATCCGGATACCTCCTTTGCTATCAATGTGCCAATTAATACGAACGGCAAGACTTTTGTGCCTATAAATCTCCCTAAATTGGCTGACGGTAATTACACTATCGGCGTCTCTTTGGAGATTGCTACAGCCGATTACGAAAAAGTTACTTCACATAGATCTCTGTCCGTAATCATCGATTCTGACATAAATAAGAGTATGACTGTGGATAACATCTTTTCTAAAATTGAATCGGAAAAGAATTCGTTTTACAATGAAACTTTTAATGAATATCCGAGAATTATCCAACTTCATACCATAGATTCTGTGGGATTTAGTGTTAAAGATTGCGGTGTCGATTTGCTTTATGCTATTTATAAAGATGGTAAATTACTAAAAACCGAAACAGCAAGAACTATCGATTGGAGTATCCGTACGATAAAAGACGGAAGATACGATATGGACCTTTTCTTTAAATTTGATAATGCAGTTTCATACACCCGTTTGTCTTCCACTATCAATCATAGCAAGTATGCTTTGGATGTAAAAGTGGAGCAACCGGAAGTAATTGCCCCGGGAGAAAAAGCAAAAATACGTATTTCCGTTACCGACCCAAAAGGGAAACCTGTTGTCGGCGCGGATGTGCTTGCCCATGCTTATACCGATAAATTCAATACAACACCTCATGGTATCGATCCATGGAAATATAAAAAGCAAAAAGTAGCTCGCTACTATCCTTATTTTAATTACAATCCTTCGGATAGAAATCAAGTTGAAATCCGTAGAGATTTTGATGAAGAGCTATTAAAATTGTTTAAGTTAGCTTACTCCGAATACTACGATTTCTTATATCCTGCAAAAGATAAATTTCAGTATAGCTTAGAGGATAAGAACGGTAGTCAAATCGCTCCTTTCGTGGTAAATAATGGTAGAATAGAGCCTGTAGTATATCTCACTATAGATGGTAAAGTTGTCTATATCGGTATTGCAGAAAATGAACAACCATACACTTTCCCTGTAAAACCCGGAAAACATAATATCGTAATTCATACCATCAAAGGTGATTATTATCTAAATAATATCTACGTAGAAGAGGGTAGAAAAGTGTGGGTATCAGTGCCTTATGATATCTATGAAAAAGAAGATAAGAGCGGCGATGTGTATGCTTATAAACGTAAAGAGAATTATACTCAAAAAGATATTATGATGCTTGTGCGCTACGGTCTTTCTTTAATGAACGTACGCCCTGCTGTCGGATTCCCTTATCTCTTTGCCGATAATAATATATTGTTTTTACTGAATAGTTATTCTTCTATTAATTATTATAGTGATTACCATAACGGTTTATTCTTTATTCCTTATACGTTTAGTAATTGCCGTTATCGCGAAATCGGTTATAACAAATCAGTAAATATTCCACTCCATAATTCTATTTGTGAGTATGAGAATTTTATTATCCCTAAAGATACTATATCATACATCAACAATGATAATAAAGCCATCAAATCGAGTTATTCTGCCGTAATACCGTATTACAACGATACATTATTTTTTGAAAAAGATTTGAACAAATTCTGGCTTGACATTATGGATAATTATCGTAGATACACCGTTGTTAATAACGTGGTCTACAATAAAGCCAATGTTTATGTTGTTGAAAATGAAAGAAAAGTAAGCAACAGACGCGTAATGAATTATGTGGTTGAGTTTGATGATTCTATCGCTTATTTCAATGGAAACACAAATTTATTGCCTGTGCCTTATGACAAAAAAGTAACTATTTATTGTCTTTATAAAGGGGCGGATTATTATTCTTATAACATCACTTGTGAGCGTGGCGGTAAGATTTGTATTAAATTACCTGCTGATAGTGTTATCCTATCTGCAAATGAAAAAACTCGTAAATTTGAAGCCGATATTCGCGAAGTAATTCAAACAAAAATTATTAACGACCGCAATAAAGATAATTATAATTATACCGGTTTTGAATATCCTTTTAGAGAAAAAGAAAGACAAATTTTTTATTTAAAAGATTATGTTGGTGGTGTATTTAGGATAAGAGGTTTAGGTTCGGTCTCTAATTTTGATGATCAGAGTGATGGAGAAGAAATTGCGGTGTTAGGTTATGGTCATTCTCCAAAGGCTAAATCAACTCGTAGCTATGCCGTAAAAGAGAGTGCTGCCGGAATGGACTTTGTTGAAGAGTCTGAAGAAGGGGTTATAAATGAGGTTGTTGTAGAAACAGCATTCAATGATGAGGCTATGTTAGATGCTTCTATTGATGATTATTCGAGCGATATAACCATACGTCAGGACTTCCGCGACGTGGCTTATTGGGTGCCTTCCGTTACCACTGATGAAAACGGAGTGGTGGAAATTGAAGTGGATTACCCGGAAGACCTTACCCGTTGGGTGGAAGAATTTGTGGTGATGAAAGGAAAATATCGTGGTAGTAAAATATCTTATGTTACTGTGCAAAAAGATGTTGTAGCTAAATTGAGCATACCTCGTTTCGCTATCGAAGGCGATAGTATACGCTTTGTAGGTCAGTCTGTAAACTACACTTCCGACTCTACAATGCTACTCGAACGCGCCTTCTGGATGGCAAAAGACAAGAATGTTTTAGCTAAGGAATTTTTCCCTAATACCACTGTAGCTCATTCTTTTGTCGACTACTTCTCTGTAAAATTACCCCTCTTGCCTAATGCCGATACCGACACTCTAAATGTTACTTATACACTTAGTAATACTAATAAAATCAGCGATGGCGAGATGCGTAAACTCCCTATTCTTCCTCAAGGAATGTCTGCTATCGATGCTATGTTTACTATCGCTAAAACCGGAGATACTTCTTTCGTGTACAACCCGAATAAAGAGCACGGAAGCGTTACCCTTTATGCACAAACAGATATTCTTTCTATGCTACTTGATAAAGTGAATGAAATAGCAGAATCCGACATAGATAAATGCAGTAATATTCGCCTTGCTCAAGTACTTAAAGCTCTTGTTCTGAAAAGAGAATTACTCGCTAAAAACGGAGAGAAATTTAATGAAGATAAAAAGGTAAATAAGATTATTAAAAAACTCGAAAAGAATTGTAATGCAGGTAAATGGGGATGGTGGAATATTTCTGCTTTTACAACGATGAATATTACAAATTCAGTGTATGAAGCCTTAATTTATGCAAGAAAATATTATACCGTTTCTTCTCTCGAAAATAAGTATCAATCATCTTATTTGGCTGATTTACAAAAAGCAAGAGTAAATGGTGATTATTTCGCTATCTTGGAATATGCCGAGCTCTTTAATACCCTCGGTTGGAAACCCGAAGCACTTGCTGCTATTAACGATATTCCGAAAGATACGCTTAAAAGTAATAACTTACTCCGTTATCAAATTATTCGTTCACAATGCGGCGAAGATGTATCGGTAACCGATTTTGATACTATTCGTAACAAAGACCTCCTTGGTGGTGAGTATTATAGCTTTAATATATATCCTGTATGGGCTCGTTATTGGAAAGCATTTCCGCAATATAATTTCTATTTCGATATAGAGTCTACCTTATTAGTATATAAAGCCATAGAAGCTATGCCTCAAAGTGAAGAGAGAGACCAACATATCACCGCAATGCGTCGTTGGTTATTGCAGAGTAGAGAAACTCATCAGTTTATAGGAGAATGCCTCAGTGCCGATATTCTATTTACTATTGCGCCGAATTTGCTTGACAAACCTGTTGCACACAAACCGGCATCCCTGATCGTGCGCTCCGGAAATAATGAGTACAGAGTAAGTAAATTCCCTTATTCTTTAAACCTTGATCCGAATTATCCGATTACTATTATTAAATCCGGTGATTCTGAAGCTTATATAAGTCTTTCCCAAAGATATTGGCAGAAGCAAGTAGAAAAGAAAAGTGGTGATATAACTATAAACACTTATTTTAAAGGAGGTGATGAGTTAACACTCGGAAAAGAGGCTACTCTTGTGGTGGAATTGGATTTAACAGCCGATGCCGAATACCTCCTTGTGCATGCCCCTATACCTGCCGGATGTAGCTATGCCGATTATCAACCATATAATCATAAAGTTACACACCGAGAAGATTTTGCTCATGTGGTGAATTTCTATATCGAGCATCTAAAGGCAGGAAAACATGCTTTTGAAATAAAACTCTTGCCTCGTTGGAGCGGATTTTATCATTTAAATCCTGCTTCGGCAGAACTCTATTATTATCCTGCTTTCAATGCTAATGAAGTCGGCAAAAAGGTAAAGATTGATAACTAATAAGATAGATTAATAATAGGAATATCCTATATCGGAATGGATTATCTTTCGATATAGGATATTTTTGTGTATATACCCACAATTCATTATGCGTAAAAATAGACGGTAATAAATAGTGTAAAGAGTTATTGCTATTCTAAAAATATTGTCTACCTTTGCACAACGAAAAAATGTGGAGAGATTTGGCTGCTTGCAACCACAGAAAAAAATGCTAAAATACTTCTTTTAGCTCTGTCTCTTAGAGCTTTAGCTTTTTCCTATACGGTCAAATTTTCTCAGAATGTTTAATTACTGTTACTTGCATTTGTGCAGGGAAATAGTCTGTTTTTACTCCAAAATATGGATTTAAACAGCTCTTATACATAATAAGTGTCGTTTGCAAGGCGATACAAAAAGTGTAAGAATAATATTAAATCATTATGGGATATTTATTTACATCTGAGTCGGTTTCAGAGGGTCACCCTGATAAAGTTGCCGACCAAATTAGTGACGCTATTCTTGATGAGTATTTGGCTTTTGACTCATCATCTAAAGTTGCGTGCGAAACTTTTGTAACCACCGGTCAGGTGGTGCTTGGTGGAGAAATCAAAAGTAAAGCCAATGTAGACGTGCAATCTATTGCCCGAAAAGTAATTAACCGAATCGGATATACAAAAGCGGAGTATATGTTTGACGCCAGCTCATGTGGTATTTTATCCGCTATTCACGAGCAATCGCATGATATAAATCAGGGTGTTGAACGTGAATGTGCCGAGAATCAAGGCGCCGGAGACCAGGGTATGATGTTTGGCTATGCCACTAATGAAACCGAAGATTTTATGCCCCTTTCCGTGGCTCTCAGTCATATCCTTTTGGTGGAATTAGCTGCTATTCGTCGTCAACAGGAGGTAATGACATATCTCCGTCCTGATTCAAAGAGCCAAGTTACTATAGAGTATAACGACAATGGTTATGCAGATAGAATTCATACTATTGTGCTCTCTACTCAGCACGACGAATATACCATTATTGATGGGGAAAAGGTGGAGCTTACTTCAGATATTATCAAGAATGATATAAAAAAGTACTTGATTCCGCTTGTGCTTGACAAATATCCATTTGTTCGTCAATACGTTAAAGGAGATTATAATTTACTTGTAAATCCAACCGGTAAATTTGTAATAGGAGGTCCTCACGGAGATACCGGTCTTACAGGTCGTAAGATAATAGTAGATACTTATGGCGGTAAAGGTGCCCATGGAGGTGGTGCATTCTCGGGTAAAGACCCTTCTAAAGTCGACCGTTCTGCTGCTTATGCCGCTCGTCATATAGCCAAAAACCTCGTTGCTGCCGGTGTGGCAGATGAGGTGCTTGTGCAAGTGGCTTATGCTATTGGCGTTGCTGAACCTGTGAGCCTTTATATTAATACTTATGGTAAGTCTCACGTGGCACTTTCCGATGGTGATATTGCTAAAAAAATTGCCTCTATCTTCGATATGCGCCCTTATGCTATCGAGCAGAGATTAAAATTACGTAATCCGATATACGAAGAGTCGGCTTCTTATGGCCATGTCGGTCGTACTCCACGTACTGTTACTAAGCATTTTGCAAACAAATTCCACGGAGAAAAAACGATGCAAGTCGAGCTTTTTACTTGGGAAAAATTGGATTATGTAGATATTATAAAAAAGGAATTTAATATCTGATTTTCGACGTTAAACATTTGTTTTTTTTTGTGTTGATATTAAAGAAATTATTAGTAAAGAAATTTTAAACTTTAATGAAAAGTATATCGGCAGTAATAGAGTGGATTAATGTAATAGCCATTTGTATTCTCGGTGCTACTTTTGTATTGCCGTCTCAATTTCAGATACCGGCATTTTATTTTTATGCCGGCACTATGGTGCTCGACTTTTTTTATAATAAAAGGTGGAAAGGGGTTAAACCATTTGATAAATATAGGTGGATATTTATCCCAATGATATTCTACTATCTTTGTATTTGGCTATGGCATCCTTTTGAAGAGAGTAATCTTCCACTATTTAAATATGTTGCAGAGAATCGTTTGCCCTTTTTGATTTTCGGTTTATTGGGTCTATTCTCAAATATTAACCCCCGCTTTAAACCACAGCAATTAGCTATATCAATGTCTGTATCAGGCATCTTAGTTACTTTTTGGATTTTGTTTTTCGGTACTGATTTGGGTTATAATATTCCTGAATCAATAAAGGATTATCAGCAGATTTTTGCAAAGTGTAGGGTGGAAAATTTTGGCTCTCATATGACGTTTAATCTGTTTTTTAATACCACTATTGTCTGTCTTATATACTGCTTATTGCATGCAAGTAGAAAAATCTGGACGGCTGTTTATACTATTCTATTAGTAATTCTTTATGCTATATTGCTTACTACAGAGGGTAGAACCGGTTTTGTTACTGCTAATGTACTTGTGTCGTTTCTTATTTGTTATAAAATATGGAAGTATAACAAATATATGCTTGCTCCGGTGCTGATGATATGCGTAATTGTAGGATTGGTGTTAGTTAATAATCAAACCAGGTTTAAACAATTCGATGTTAATACCAACGCACGACGTTTTATCTGGAAAACTGCATTACATGTTATAAAGGAGAAGCCGATATTAGGTTATGGAGTAAGTGATGGTAGAAAGGCATATGTGGATTACAGTATTACGGATTATGAGTTTTGTAATTACTATTATTGGGGTTTTGCCGAGAGTCGTCCTGAAGAAGATTTATATGTACATCATCCTCATAATATGTTGTTGAACAGCGTGTTGGAGTTTGGCATTGTAGGACTTATACTATTTCTATCTATGTTTCTGTTACCATTTTTCACATTAAAAAGTGAATGTAGAGCATATGTATTGCTGTTTTGTTTTACATTCGGTATGCAAGCTATGATGGAGAGTCTCGGACAACATTTACCACCTATAATGTTTTGTTGGTTTATTTATCTTTTTATTCTTTATTATCATCTCAAAGAGTAGCCTTGATTTTTATATATTAGCCCGCATTCTAAGTGCGGGCTTTTTTTGTGTTTATATTTTACTTTTTAGGGTATCCTCCTCTGAATTTATTGTGTGCGGAGTTACTATATTTTGCTCTTCCAAAAAATAATATTACCTTTGTAGTTTAAATTAGATATACTACGCTTTTTATGCAAGAAAAAGAACAAGATAATATTATAGATAAGGTGGTTAATACCGAATATGAATACGGATTTACAACCGATGTACATACCGACACCATTGAAAAAGGTTTGTCGGAGGATGTTATTCGCTTGATTTCCAAAAAGAAAGAAGAACCTGAGTGGCTATTGGATTTCAGACTTAAAGCCTATCGCCATTGGTTGAAAATGGAACTTCCTAAGTGGGGGCATCTCGATATTCCGGAAATAGATTTTCAAGCTATATCATATTATGCCGCTCCTCAAAAGAAAAATATTCAGAGTCTTGACGAGGTAGATCCTGAAATTCTTGATACTTTTAATAAACTTGGTATCCCTCTTGAAGAACAAAAAGCCCTTAGTGGTATTGCCGTGGATGCCGTTATGGACTCCGTTTCGGTAAAAACTACTTTCCGCGAAACTCTTGCTGATAAGGGTATTATCTTCTGCTCAATATCAGAGGCAGTGAAGGAATATCCCGACCTTGTAAAGCAATACCTTGGTTCCGTTGTGCCTTATGCAGATAATTTCTATGCTGCTCTTAATAGTGCCGTTTTTTCTGACGGCTCTTTCGTTTACATACCAAAAGGTGTGCGTTGCCCTATGGAGCTCTCTACTTATTTCCGCATTAATGCAAAAGGTACCGGTCAGTTTGAACGTACTCTTATCGTGGCGGATGATGATGCCTACGTCTCTTACCTCGAAGGGTGTACTGCCCCTCAACGCGATGAAAATCAACTTCATGCCGCTATAGTGGAAATTGTTGTGATGAATAATGCAGAAGTGAAATATTCTACTGTACAAAACTGGTATCCGGGCGATAAAGATGGTAAAGGTGGTATCTATAATTTTGTAACCAAACGTGCTATCTGTAAGGGTAATAACTCTAAGATTTCTTGGACTCAGGTGGAGACGGGCTCTGCTATTACTTGGAAATATCCATCTTGTATCTTAAAAGGGGATAATTCGGTAGGTGAGTTTTACTCCGTTGCTTTAACTAATAATTTTCAACAAGCCGATACGGGTACTAAGATGATTCATCTTGGTGCTAATACTCGTTCTCGTATAGTAAGTAAAGGTATTTCTGCCGGCAAAAGTCAGAATTCTTATCGCGGATTGGTGAAAGTTGCTCCAGGTGCTGTGGGTGCCAAGAATTATTCACAGTGCGACTCTTTGCTCCTCGGTTCTGATTGCGGTGCACATACTTTCCCTTATGTCGATGTGAAAAACCCTACCGCCGTTATCGAGCATGAGGCTACGACTTCCAAAATCTCCGAAGACCAACTCTTCTATTGCGCACAACGCGGTATCTCTACAGAAGACGCCGTGGGATTGATTATCGGTGGTTATGCTAAAGAGGTTATCAATAAACTGCCAATGGAGTTTGCCGTAGAGGCTCAAAAATTATTGCAAGTGTCACTCGAAAACAGCGTCGGTTGATGGATTTGATATCCTTGGGATATTTTGGCATGTTTCTTGCTGCTTTCCTTGCAGCTACTATATTGCCTTTTAGTAGTGAGGTGGTGTTTACCACCCTGTATTGGCAACATTTCAGCCCCTTTTGGCTCGTATTTTGGGCTTCTTTAGGAAATATTTTGGGCGGTATGACGTGCTATGCTCTCGGCCTTCTCGGTAAAATGGAGTGGATCGAGAAATGGATGAAAATAAAAAAAGAGAAAGTAGTAAAGTTCGAAGATAGAATACGTAAGTATGGCGATTGGTTTGCCTTTTTGTCATTTTTGCCCGGAGTGGGCGATATTATTGCTGTCGCTTGCGGTTTCTTTCGTTGCCGATGGTGGGTCGTTCTTATTAGTATGTCACTCGGAAAAATAGTCCGTTATATCGGTTGGATGTATGCCAACGACTTAGTATTTTAAATATATTGATAATAAATATTTTTATGACTGATAACAAAAAATTAATTACAACAATTGTTGAAGGCCTTCAAGAAAAAAAGGCGAAAAAAATAGTTATTGTGGATATGAGCGAACTCGAGGCTCCATGTAATTATTTTGTCATTGCTCAAGGCGACTCTAATGTTCATGTGATGAGTATTGCCACTACTACAAAAGATTTTGTACGCGAGCATGCCGGAGAAAAGCCTTTTGCTACTGATGGTTACGAGAATTGTCAATGGATTGCAATGGATTATGGTACTGCCATAGTGCATATTTTTCAACCGGAATTCCGTGAATTTTACGATATAGAGCACCTTTGGGCTGACGCTAAAATTACGGAAATCCCAGATTTAGATTAAGTGATATGGATATAAACAAAAAAACAAAGAGAAATCTGCCTAAATTCAATTTCTATTGGGTTTACCTCGCTATAGCTGCTATCCTGCTGGTGTTTACTTTTTGGAACCCGGGTAGTAGTACTTCCGAAGTGCCTTATACTCAATTCGAAAATGCTTTAAAAAACGGCTGTATTGAAAAGGTTAACGTTAACCTTTCTAAGCAAATAGCTACTGCAAAGGTGAATGCCGAATGCTATAAAGGTATTACCGGCAAGACTCTGAAAAGTGGTAATGAGATAGAGATTTACACTACCTATCCTTCTATTGATGCCTTTAATGAAACTATTTCAGAACTTAAAACCAAAGATTGGTTTAAATGTGAAATCAAATACAATGAAGGCAAGGATTATTTCAGTCTTTTCATATATTCCGTGCTCCCGTTGTTGTTACTCATCGGATTTTTTATTTTTATGAATCGAAAGATGATGGGAAGTGGCGGTGCCGGCGGTGCCGGTGGCGTGTTCAGCGTGGGTAAATCAAAAGCGCAGATGTTTGATAAAAATTCTGTGAAAGATAAGGTTACTTTTGCCGATGTAGCCGGTCTTGAGGGCGCTAAACAAGAGATTGAAGAGATTGTGAACTTCCTTAAAAACCCGAATAAATATACTACCCTTGGTGGTAAAATTCCTAAGGGAGCCTTGCTGGTTGGCCCTCCGGGTACCGGTAAAACACTTCTTGCTAAGGCAGTTGCCGGTGAGGCTAATGTGCCTTTCTTCTCTATGTCCGGCTCCGATTTCGTAGAGATGTTTGTAGGCGTGGGTGCTTCGCGAGTACGAGACCTTTTCCGTCAAGCAAAAGAAAAAGCCCCTTGTATAGTCTTTATCGATGAGATTGATGCTATTGGTCGCGCCAGAGGTAAAAACGCAAATTTCAATTCTAATGATGAGCGCGAGAACACCCTTAATCAATTGCTTACAGAGATGGATGGCTTTGGCTCAAACTCCGGAGTCATCATCCTTGCCGCCACAAACCGTGCCGAGATACTCGATAAAGCCCTTATGCGTGCCGGTCGTTTCGATCGTCAAATACATGTAGAACTGCCTGATGTGCACGAGCGTAAAGAGATTTTTAAAGTCCACCTAAAACCTATAAAGGTGGATAACAGCATCGATATAGATTTTCTTGCTCGTCAAACTCCGGGTTTTTCCGGTGCTGACATCGCCAATGTTTGTAACGAAGCAGCTCTTACTGCAGCAAGAAAAAATCATAAAGCAGTGAACAAACAAGATTTTCTCGATGCCGTGGATCGTATAATAGGCGGACTTGAAAAGAAAACCAAGATTATCACTAATGAAGAGAAGCGTAATATAGCCTTTCATGAGGCGGGTCATGCTACTATCAGCTGGCACTTGCAGTATGCCGATCCGCTTGTAAAAGTTACTATTGTGCCTCGCGGTCAAGCCCTTGGTGCCGCTTGGTATCTGCCGGAAGAGCGACAACTTACTTCACGCCAGCATATCCTCGATAAAATTTGTGCTTTGATGGGCGGTCGTGCTGCAGAGGAGCTCTTTATGGGCGTACTCGATACAGGTGCTTTGAGCGACCTTGAGCAGGCTACCAAACGCGCTTATGCTATGGTTACTTACTTCGGTATGAGCGATAAACTAAAAAATGTTTCTTTCTACGACTCTACCGGTCAAAATGAATACGGCTTTAGTAAACCTTATTCCGAGGCTACAGCTCAACTTATTGATGCAGAAGCTTCGAAAATTATAGAAGAGCAATACGAAAGAGCTAAACAAATTTTGCTTAAGTATCAAGATGGGCATCATAAGATTGCACAAATCTTGATAGAAAAAGAGGTGCTCTTTGCAGAAGACCTTGAGGCTGTTTTCGGTCCGCGACCTTGGGCTTCTCGTGCCGAAGAAATTCTACGTGATAACGAGAAAAAAGCCGATAATGCCGAGGCTGGTAAAGGCGACGACAAAGCCGCTACCGATGGTAATGCAGGTGAAGGTAATCCTAATATCGATTCATCCGCAGATAAGGGCAACGATCAAGCCGCTGCCGATAGTAATGCAGGTGCTGAAGTGGAAGCCGGTGCCGAAGTGGAAGCAGGTGCTGAAAACAAATCTGATGCCGGGAATAAAGCCGATGAGCCGTCCGCTGCTCAGGGCTCGGAAAATCCTGAAGCAGAGAATAATACCGACGCCGGTATAGCATCTGACGAACGAAACGGTGATAAAGAACAACGATAAAGTCGAAAACGAAAAAAACGACACCGAGAGCAAAACCGCTCAGTAAAAAACCGACACCGACGGCATCGTTGAAAGCCGACCTACAAATTAATGAAATAAATAACTTAACACCAGGTAATTATGGAAATAAATTGGAAAAATCTAATAACCCGCACAATATCCGGAGCAGTATTGGTTCTCCTTATTGTGTGTGCAGTAGTATTTGGTACCGTTTCCGTGTACAGTAAAATTCTTTTTGGAGTTTTATTCTCATTTATAATGGTTGTTTGCCAGAAGGAGTTTTTGAATATCACTACAAAAGAAAATGCTTCTATTAATATCTTTTTCGCCATAATACCTTCGTTGTTTTTGCTGTGGGGTACAGTGTTAGATGGCATAAATGTCATAGACGGACTAAATAATCTGTATACAATAAGTGACTTATTTATATTCCTCTATGCGGTACTATTGATTATTTATTTCGTAGCCTCATTCTTTATCAAATCCGAAGCGGTTAATTTTAAATACATCATAGTGTCGATGATTTACATTGCCATTCCATTTGCACTATACAGTAATATTGAATTATCAAGTGAAGAAAGTTTGCCAATTGCTTTGGGCTTATTCTTAATTATTTGGGGTAATGATACTTTTGCCTTCCTTGTAGGCAGTATGATAGGCAAGCACAAGATGTTTCCAACCATCTCTCCAAAAAAGTCGTGGGAGGGCTTTGTCGGTGGCATGATAGGTTCTTTGGCAATAGGGGCATTAATATATCATTTCTCCGGAAAATCTATCGTTATCTGGCTCTTGTTTGCCGTAATTATATCACTCTTTTCCACTTTCGGCGATTTGTTCGAATCAATAATCAAGCGCAAATTCGAAGTAAAAGATTCGGGGAATATTATTCCGGGCCATGGCGGTATGCTCGATAGGTTCGATAGTTTCCTTTTTGCCGCTCCGGCTGCTGCGGCCTTTTATTGGATTTTTTGGCCAAACTTTTTCTAAGATTACTTAAAAAATAACATATCAGTATGAAAAAAAGAAGAATTAGAGTACATAAAGAGGGGTATAGCATTCTGTTTTGGCTTATTTTATTATTAACTGCATTGAATTTTGTGGTGTATATAGAAACGCCGAGCAAGTTTATTTTCTTAATTAACTTGCTTGTCTCTATTCTTGCCCTTTCGTTCTTTTTGTACTTCTTTCGTAATCCGGCGCGTGAAGTAGAGGTGGATGAAGATAACCTTATTATTGCGCCTGCCGACGGCCGTATTGTAGTCATAGAGCCGGTAGAAGAGTATGAGTATTTCAACGGACAGAAGATGATGCAGATCTCAATTTTTATGAGTGTTTTTTCCGTTCATGCCAATTGGATTCCACTTTCCGGTACAGTGAAGTATGTCCGTCATTATAAAGGGCGACACATGGCTGCTTATCTTCCTAAGTCTTCTCACGAAAACGAGCATAGTAGCGTGGTAATAGAAAATAGTAATGGTCAACAAATAATGATGCGTCAGATTGCAGGTGCACTTGCCCGCCGTATTGTAACTTATGTGGCAGAGAATACCCCTTGTAATATCAATGAGCATCTTGGTTTTATTAAATTCGGCAGTCGCGTCGACCTGTTTATTCCTGCCGACTCCGAAATATTTGTAGATTTAGGAGAACATACTATCGGTAACGAAACTATTATCGCTCGTCTGCCTAAATGATTGCTAAATAATTTATCATACAATAGTCATTATAATGAAGAAGCTACTCTATATTGTTATACTATTCTTCTCGTTTTATGTGGCGGAATTTGCTATCGTTACTGTTGTAGGTTTGATTGACGATAGTTTGTTGAACTCCTATTTCGGGGTATGCTTTATTAACTCTTTGAATGCTCTGCTGATGTATTTTATATTCCCATGGGTATCAATAAAATATATTCAGAAAGAGAATTCTTTTTCTTCTGTAAAAATAAATAAAGGTCTAAACTCTAAAACTTTATGCTATATTATCGGTATATGTTTCTTTATGTTTTTTGCTATTAATATGTTTCAAATGATAAATGAACAATTACCGATACCAAGCTTTTTAGATGACGTTATTATCACGTTGGATATGCTTCAGCAACAATCTCAGGCGGTATATGATACATTGTTGAATGTGAATGCTGTGTGGAAATTATTAATTGCTATTGTTGTAGCAGCTATAATTCCTGCCGTTTGTGAGGAGTTTTTTTTCAGAGGTTGGTTGCAGACCCAAGCAAGCCGCTTTGTTAACCATCATGTAGCAATATGGGTTTTGGCAATATTATTTGCTGCACTTCACTTACAATACAAACTTTTTATCCCTCAGTTGCTTATGGGTGCTTTGTTTGGCTATGTTTTTTATTATTCACGCTCGCTTTGGAGTGCAATAATAATACATTTTATAAATAATTGTGCTACTATTATTGTTACTTATCTTACTTATAATGAATTGGTTAATTTTGATGTGGATGATATCGGTATTTTATCTGCTTATATATTAGGCATAGTTGCCACAATAATAATTATCCTTTTTCTGTTATTAGTAAAGAGAAATAATTATTCTATTAACCCGTCTGATTCTTATATTGAATCTATTTGAAATCAATCTATTAATACACTTTTTTTAAATAACTAAATATTAACTTTTTAAATTATCCTTTTATGAAGAATCTAAAATTTTATTTTATGGCTTTATTAGCCGTAACAATGCTCTTTACAGCATGTCCGCCTAATCCACCTGTAGGTGACGAAGGTGCAGAAAAAGTAAAGGTTACTTTTGGAGATGTTACTTCCTTCGAAATTCCTGTAAATTTTGAAAAGGGAGATAGCGTAGCTAACTACAGTTTCATCGTCCTTAAAAAGGGTGATATGCAAAATCAACTCGAAAATTTCGGTGCTATGTTCGGCATTTCTGATGCAGAAACATATGTTGCCGCATTTGGATTAAAAGCTTATTCCGATACTACATTCCTTTATAAGGATATGATTCCGGGAAGCGAATACGAGCTTTATGTGCTTCCATTCCTTGTAAAAGGTACTGCCGGAGAACTTCAAATTCATGAGGTTACTACACTTAATCAAGGTGGTACCGGTGAAGCCAAAGTGACTATAGAGGTCGGAGATTTTGCAGTATATGATCAATCAGACCCTGTAGAATACGTTCAATTCATCTCTGTATATCCTAATAAGGAGTGTGCACTTTATCGTTATTTCTTGGTAGAGAAAGATACTTTTGATGTAAGATGGGGAGATGAACTTGCAATAGAGTACTTGTCATACGACAATAACCCTAACTATCCTCCGGGCTTTGACGACCCATATTGGAATTTATACAAAGCAGAGGAAAATGCAACTTGGTATGTAGATCCTGAAAGAACATATTATGTAGTAGCACTTGCAAAAAATGCTAACAACGAATATGGTCCGCTTGTAAAACAAGAATTCTCTACTCCGGCTGTTGAAACAGAAGAGGGTGAAGAACCTGAAGGCGGTGAAACTGATGGTGAAACTGGTGGCGAAACTGAACCAAGTGGTATCCAAAGACGCGCTATTAGAAAATAAATTTTTAATTGATTAATAATTTAATTAAGGCTGATACTTCCCACGAAGTATCAGCCTTTTTTTTAGATTTTTGATAAGTAGTTGAGAAACAGCCACAACATGAGTTATATAGAATTTATACAGATTATTTCAAGGGGGGAATGGACTACACCCTACAAGCTAGATACAAAACTTTTGGGGTCACTTCAAATGCTGTGTACTGACGAATAATGTCACATTCATTTAAGCCTATGCAATAGTAAAAATACTCGATTCCTTAGCGGAAACCCTAATTTTTTTCGAGTT
>SAMEA3663246__coassemble_315_pt1 | contig 16060 bp, 12 predicted proteins | sample SAMEA3663246__metabat2_low_PE_003 | metagenome-assembled genome bin SAMEA3663246 (sample SAMEA3663246) | pig gut metagenome | biome: pig gut; feature: pig-associated habitat; material: faeces | place: China | collected 2013
GATTATCCATAAGTATCTGAGTATATTGACCTTCAAGACCATTTATACGAAGTTGTGGAGCTCCACAATTTTGGCACGACATTTCTACTCTAAGGCCAGACTGATAATCAAGTACGTCGGACATAGAATTAGAGGCAGTAGACTCGATCAACAGCGGAGAGATTACATTTACTATTGATACGGCTTCACGCTTTTTGGTTTCATATTTATTTGAGGTCACCACCACTTGGTCGATAATAGAAGAGCTCTCTTCTAACGACACGTTGATTTCGAGAGTTTTATCCTCCACTAATGTCACTTTATGATATTGAGTTTCGAAGCCTACCATCGAGAATACGAGAGTATATTCTCCTATAGGTAAATTAGTTAGCATATAGTGACCGGAGGCATCGGATACAACGCCAAGGGTAGTACCTTCTACACGAACATTAACAAACGGCAAATGATCGCCGGTAGATTTTTCTATAATATGACCAACGATATTGGCATCGGTCTTATTGGTATTAACATCAAGAGTTTCCGCAAAAGATATGACTGCTGCGGCTAAAACAAAAAGAGTTACAAACAATTTTTTCATTATATCATCACAATTAATTATATATAACAATAGTATTGCCGATAAAGGAGGCAACACGAAGAGGGTGTTGAAACGAGTTAATCGCCTCAACAAATGCAAATAAAGGTAGTATTGTTACGAGAAAATTAATTGTGAAGGAGGAGACCTTAGGGACTTATAAAAGCGGGTGAAATAAGTTACATCGCACTCATATTCGGCATAAGGAATAGCAAAAGAGTAAATAACGGGAGCAATAAAATCGACTTGAGATATATCACAACCGTAGAAAGATGACAGATTTGCAATGGCATTACACTCGGAATTTGAATGAGAATGGTTTTGATTTGTATATGGATGCGAGTGTATAACGGAATGGTTATCGACAAAATGCACGTGAGAGCATATAGTGACACACACCATATAACTCACTAATACAAAGAGCATTAATAAAGATGATATTTGTCGAACTCCGTTATGTTTCATACTACAATAAATATGCGCAAAAACGAGGGCAAAGGTAATAATAATTTCAATAACGGCAAACAAAATAATTATAAAAAACACCCGCTACTCTCAACAAGCAAGTGCAAAATTAGTGACAAAATTTGAACGTTTTGGATAAGCCAAATGAGCATAACAAAACTTGCTTTGTTATGCCATGGCAAAAAAACGTCTGTTGAAAAAGAGAGGAATTTCTATAGAGGAGAAAAAGTGTATGATTTTCAAAGAACGCTCTTAATGCCTTCAAGAATTAAAAAGTAAAACAAAAAAGTCGGACATAAATATGCCCGACTTAAATTATCATAATATATAAAAGTAGTTACAGGGAGGCAAGAATATTCTTAACCATTTCGGAAATAGCTCTACCATCGGCTTTACCGGCGAGTTGTTTAGTAGCCACACCCATCACTTTACCCATATCTTTCGGAGATGTGGCGCCTACATTGGCAATAATTTCTTTTACAGCCGAGGCAAGTTCATCTGCCGACATCATTTTAGGTAAGTATTTTTCGTACACTGCCACTTGATTAAGGTACTCATCAGCAAGATCTTGGCGATTTTGAGAGATAAATACTTGTGCAGCATCCTTACCTTGTTTAGCCATTTTTTGAATAATTTTTATAGCAAGTTCATCGGTAACTTCGCCATTAGCCTCTTTAGAAGTTTTAGCTTCAAGAAGTTCTTTTTTAATACCGCGGAGAGCTTCTAATTCCGCTTTATTACGTGCGAGCATAGCTTTTTTGATATCCTCGCTGATTTGATCAAATAAATTCATAATCTATTTTCTTAAATAAGATGGTTTTTTAAATTCACTTAATATTTTCGGATTCTCGAGTTCTTCAAGGGATACGATAGAATTACCTGTTTCAAGATCGCTATTATATAATTTCTTCATCCATTCGTTATACTTTTCATTCTCTTCTTTCGTATTCTTCTCGGCGCTATTAGAATCATCAATATTTACCTCAATATCGGCAGGAACAGGACTGATATCCAGTGTAGCGAGAAGTGTTAGTTGCACCTCTTCGTCCAATGAGTCATCATAAGTAAATCCATAAATTACCTCTACATTATCACGGTCCATTGTATTCACAAAGTCGGTAATAGCTCTATGTTCACGCATACTGATAGCTTTTTCTTTGGAGCAATAGAAATTGAGCAATAAGCGTTTAGCTTTTGTAATGTCTTTAGAATTATTCAAAAGAGGCACTTTCATTGCGTCGTCGATAGCAAGGGCTACACGATTTTCGCCGGACCCTTTTCCTGTATTGATGGTAGCCACACCACCGTTTTTCAAGGTAGTTTTAACATCTGCAAAGTCGAGATTTATATAACCTTTTTTAAGGATAAGGTTTGCAATACTAGTAGCGGCTTCAGACAAAACGCTATCGGCTTTTGCGAAACCGGCTTGAATAGTGTACTCAGGATAGAGGTCGGCAATACGCTCATTATTGATAATAAGCAATGCGTCGACATTTTTACTCAACTTGCTAATACCGCGTAGAGCTTTTCTTATTTTGGCATTACCTTCGAGGGCAAAAGGGATAGTTACAATACCGATAGTGAGCATACCCAATTGATCTTTGGCTATTTCAGCAACGATAGGGGCTGCTCCGGTACCAGTACCGCCACCCATACCGGCAGTGATAAATACCATTTTAGCACCATCGTCAAGAATCTTCTTTATATCATCTTTTGATGCCATAGCAGCTTCTTCGGCAGTAGAAGGATTTGCCCCTGCTCCAAGACCCTCTGTAATATTAGGTCCTAATAATAATTTATTTGGTATTGGAGAAGATTCCAACGCTTGACTATCGGTATTCATTACTACGTACGATACTTCCGCATCGGAATTCTCATACATAAAGTTAACCGTATTACCACCGCCACCACCTACACCAACTACTTTTATCAGTGGGGATTTACGCTTGGTTATCAATAAGTTATCAATTATACCTTCCATATATCTCAAAATTATTCATTATTTTCATTATTATCACCGGTAATGAGGCCTTCAATAAATCCTCCAAACTTCCATAATTTTCCCGTTTCTTTCTTAGGAGAAGGGGGTTTAGGTGCTTCAAAAGGTTTTTCTTCCGTATCAGCTGTTTCAACTACTTTAAAAGCAGACTTATCTTCCGCAATAGAAGCGAGACCGAGAAGAGAAGCGTAATTCAGAGGAAGGCTGGCACCTCCCAAACACAAATCGGATAAAACAGTAGGAACGAAGCATTTATCAGAGCCAAATACGTCGTGAGCAATATTCAATACATCTTGTTGCTCTTTTTCCGTAAGAATAGCAATAGAAAGTTCCGTTTCGTCATTGTCTTGGAATTTCAACACCTCTTGATTAGCAAATGAGAAAATTTCTTTCAAGCGATATTTTATTACATCATATATTTTTTTAACCTCTAAAGAACATTCAGATATTTTTAGATTGACGTTTTTATCTGAATGTAATGCCTTATTAATAAGGTCGTTGAAATTAATTTTATCTACCTTTGATTTCAATTCATCAGTTCCATTCTGTACAAGGAAAAACTTTAAATCGTTATTGACATCGTTCCATCCAAAAGGGATAACTGCCAAATGCTGTAATTTTGACTTCTTATAAATTACTACGGATGAATAATTTGAATGTATCGAAACCAGAGCGATACCTTCCTGCATTTGTTGCTTATTTATATAAGCATACGACTCCATAATCGGAGAGAAATAGAAGTCCAAAGAGAAGGTACATCTTTCACTACATTTACGCAAATTCTCTGCCAACTTCTTCGGATAACGGATTGACAAATTATTTATCGTAAGAGAATTACCATGTCTGTTTTGTATATCATCCAGTTCTACACCGTCGAGCACATAACTCTCGTTGAGGCACTTGACTTCTATATCTTCATTACTGAAATCTGTTGATTGATTAGATTGTTTCAGTACATCTATCAATCCTTTATTTATTGTTGATGTAGGATTTAGCGGGAAGGTATTAGAGCTAACAAAGGTATTGCAAGGGAAACAAGACACAGCTAAATCAACACGAGTAAGATTAACTTGTTTATTGTCAAAATAATTCACTGCTCTATTCTCCATTTTTCTTGAAATGGAAAGTAGAGCGTTATTAACTTTTGTAAAGTTTTCGAGGACACCGTTTTCATCAAGAACGGATTTATCTGAAAAAGATTCTTCCTCCGAGCCATATACAACAACCTTACCATCTACGCGCTCGGCAAGGATGGCTCTTACGCTTTTATCCAATAATTCTGCAACGACAAATATATTTTTCATAAACTATATAATTAGTTTTCGCGTTTAGTACAAACAACTTGATTTTTATATTCCAATGAAACGATGGAATATTTATTCCATTTGTTATACTTATAAACTTGTTTTACAAATGTTTTATACTTAGATAATTTAGACTCGAAATTCTCGGCACTTCCGAGAACGACGATATAATTTCCCACACGAGGGACGAGAGAAAATAAAGTATCATCTACACAAATTTGAGTAAATGCCGACTTCAAGAATCTGTCATCATAAATAAAATTCACCAAGTCATACACCTCATTGGTAGCAAATTCTTTAGAAAGTTTACCGGTAACGAGGGGTACATAAGCCACTGTAGAAGCAGTAGCCGGAAAGGTATTTCTGTTTTTATCCACGAAATAGTCGCCTGAAGCGGATTTTACCCTATATTTTGGAATTTTCTGCCATACACGTATTTGCAAGTTACCTTTTGTATTAAAAAAGCATACGGCATGGTCGACTATCGGCATCATCTCTACAACTTTTTGAACCTCTAACAAGTCGATTTCAGACGTCTGACGCCCCACACACTTTATCCCGTTGGTATTCAAGAAAGAAGAGATATTTTCCGGTTTCACAAAAGAGTAATCTTCGGTGTTCACTATCTGTACTGTAACGCACTCACACGTCTGCACCTGTCGCCTAAAGGTAGCAAGTACAACCATGGTTATCAGCAATATAATACTAACAACGATAGAACTCGTAATAATTATTTTTCGTGTTTTCAAAATTACAATAAATAATTGAAATAAACAAATAATAATTTTTATTTAAAGTGTTCTATAATAGAAGGTATCAGAGTGTCGATATCTCCGGCACCTACAACGAGCAATACTTGGAAATCTATTTCATCGAGGGTAGAGATAAGGTCTTTTTTTGTAGTCAACCGTTTTAAAGGGGAAGTAATTTCATCAAAAATAATTTTGGATGATACACCCTCGATAGGCATTTCACGAGCAGGATAAATTTCGACGAGCACTACTTGCGAGGCATGAGAAAGGGCCTTTGCAAAATCGGCATAAAAATCTCTGGTACGGGTAAACAAGTGAGGTTGAAAAGCCACTACTATTTTACGATCGTCATAAAGGGCATTGATAGATTTCAAGCTCGCCTCTATCTCCATCGGATGGTGGGCGTAGTCGTCTATCAACGTAAACTTATCGGACTTGTAGTGTATTTCGAAGCGACGGCGAATACCTGCAAACGAAGCAATTCCACTTTTCAGTTCACTATCGGTAGCACCGGCGAGTAAAGCTACAGCCATTGCAGCCACGGCATTCTCTACATTCACAAGTACCGGAACTCCAAGGTCGATATCGCATATTTTTGTAGTAGGAGTAACGAAATCGAAAAGAAGCTTACCTCCGCCAATTCTGATATTTTCGGCATAGAAATCGGCTTTTTCAGTAGCAGAATAAGAATAAAGGATAACATTTTCGGCAAGGCGAGGGTCGATGACAATACCCTTTTTCACGAAGAGTACACCGCCCGGCTGCACGAGTGAAGTAAAATGGTTAAAGCTCTCGACATAAGCCTCGTAATTACCATAAATATCCAAATGGTCGGCATCAGTAGCAGTGATGACAGCCATATAAGGAGACAGATGGTGGAAAGAACGGTCGAACTCGTCGGCTTCGATAACTACATAATCACTTTTATCGGATAGGAGTAAATTGCTGGTATAATTTTTTGAGATACCCCCGAGAAAAGCGTTACAATCTACATGGCTCTGCTTAAGGATATGAGCTATCATAGTGGAAGTAGTAGTTTTACCATGAGTACCCGCCACACAAAGTCCTCTTTCACGACGTGTGATATCACCCAACACTTGTGCACGTTTCTGCATTACGAAATCGTTCGACAAGAAGAAGTTATACTGCGCATTATCCTTAGGGATTGCAGGGGTAAATACAACGAAAGTATTACGATTATCTCTGTAACCCACAGGAATTGCTTCTATCTCATCGGAATAATTCACATCTATACCCTCCGCTTCGAGCTCATGAGTCAGCACGGAAGGAGTACGGTCGTAACCCGCCACATTATATCCTTTGGCTTTAAAATACCGAGCGATGGCACTCATACCAATACCGCCAATACCGAGGAAGTAATAATTCTCTACCATAACCATCTAATTTTTACAGAGTTTGATAATTTCATTAGCGATACGAACAGCGGAATCTTTTTGAGCCATTTTTTTAGAATTAGTGGCAATTTCGGCTTTACGTTTATCGTCAAGTAATAGATTAATAGCGAGAGGAGCGAGTTTTTCTATCGCCTCATTATCCGGCAAGCAAATAGCGGCATTTTCTTTAGCCAGTGCCATAGCATTATGCGTTTGATGGTCTTCTGCGACATTAGGCGAAGGAATCAGAATAGCAGGTTTACCGAGGAAAGTAAGTTCGGATATAGTACTAGCCCCGGCACGAGCGGCAACGACGTCGGCAACGGCATAAGCATAATCCATACGGCTGATAAAGTCCATCACATGCACGTTATCACAAGGGTTTTGGGCAAAAGCCTTTTGAGCATCGGCAAAATATCTTTTACCGGTTTGCCAAATCACCTGAACGCCTGCCTCGGCAAACTGTTTCAAACCATTAATCATACCGTTATTGATAGTCATTGCGCCGAGACTACCGCCCATTACGAGTAAAGTAGGGATATCGTATTTCAAGCCGAAAGCGTCGTAAGCCTCTTTCTTATCGAGGTCCGGATTAAAAAGATTTTGACGGATAGGGTTACCAGTAAGAATAACTTTATCTGCCGGGAAGAAGCGTTCCATTCCGGTGTAAGCGACACATATTTTGCGGGCTTTCTTTGCCAACAATTTGTTAGCCACTCCGGCAAAACCGTTTTGCTCTTGTAGCACGATAGGGATATTCATATTGTTAGCAACCATAAGAGCGGCGGCACTTGCATAACCACCCACACCAACGGCAACGTCGGGTTGAAAATCTTTTATTATTCTACGCGCTTTTGGCAGAGAAACGGCGAAATTATAAAGCACTTTAAAGTTACGTAATATATGTTGTCGGTCGAGCCCCTCAACCTTTAAGCCCTCTATTTTATATCCGGCAGCAGGCACACGATCCATCTCCATATGACCTTCTGCACCGATAAAAATTATTTCACAATCGGGATCGAGTTGCTTCAAAGCATTAGCAATACTGATAGCCGGGAAGATATGACCTCCCGTACCGCCACCACTTATCAGATATTTATGTATTATCTTATTCATAACTTTACATTATTTCTATGGTAACTTCATTATCGTTTTTATCTTCATCATCCGAATCGATTTTAGACTCGGTATTTTCCTTTCTATCCGTATCAACAGTAATATCCACGTCGGCACTAATATCATCAACAGATTCGGAAGGGATATTTACAACCGACGATTCGCTATCGGCTTCAATGCTATCTGCCTCCATCACTTTCGCCTTTTTGGTAACGAACTTCCAATCGCGTGAAGCATAGATAAATATGCCTATATATATGCTATTAATCAAGATAGAACTACCGCCATTACTTATCATCGGTAAAGGCTGACCGGTAAGAGGGAATAACTTCAAGCATACGAAGCAATGAATAATTATTTGCATGGACATGATAACGAACCCACCTGCACACATTAGCGAGTAGAAAAAGTTCTTCGATTTATAGACAACGCAAACCACACCTACAAACAAAGCTATATAACTTCCGAAAAGGAATATCAATCCGAACAGGCCATACTCTTCACAAATAATAGCAAAGATAAAATCGCTATATGCTTCGGGCAGATATTCTTTTTGATTACTTTTACCGGGACCGACGCCACTGATTCCACCACGACTCACGGCTATCAAAGAATATATACTCTGACGATTATTTATACCCGGTTCGTCGGAAATATGCCAAGGATTATCGGATTTTACATCGTCGGAACTCTTAACTATAGAAGATTGGAAATTGACAATTCTCGCCTCCCACGTCTCTACACGACGGAATAAGGTAGTCCACTTCGGAGCTTGTTTTGAATCGGGGTAAATTTTTACAACTACAAGACTGACAGAAATAAAAATAGAAAACAGCAGTAAACAAACAGCCATCAACTTAAAAATATACTTCCATGGTATGCGCCCGATAACCAACATAGCGAATATTGTAAAGCCCAGCAATATAGTAGTGGACAAATTGCTTGGAACTACGAGTGCCAAAGTGATAATAAATTCGGCGGAGAACCACCAAAATTTAGACTTAAGATACTCTCTATCAGTAGCTTTAGCAATAAACGAAGCAGTGGTAATAATGAGTGCCAATCGAGCAAATTCGGAAGGCTGTATACCGAAAATCGACCGAGTAGCACCCCCTTTTTGTTCTCCTACAAACATTACCAACACAAGCAATACCCAACTGAATATCAATAGAGCATAGCCCATGATATAACGAATAAACTTAGTAGAAACCTTTTGCATACAGATTATGACAAAGAATCCGAAAGAGAGGAAAAAGATATGCCTCATAATCGGACCGGAAACGGAGCCTTGTTGCGCCACCAAAGTACTTGAGGCGGAAAACAGCACTATTATGGACGCTAATACCAAAAAGAAATAAGATATCCATATAGCTTTATTACCCGGTAATATTTGATTAATAAAATTCTTCATCAACAAAACAGATTTCTAAAATATTAATTATATCAAAAGCTTAGTAGTATCCTTAATACGAAATATATCAAAAGCATATTATCGTGCTACAAAAAGTAAATCTAACGATTTAAACGGAGCACCTCTTCTTTAAACAATTCGCCGCGATTCTCGTAATTTTTAAACAGGTCGAAGCTGGCGCAGCACGGAGAGAGCAACACGGTATCACCCTCTTTTGCTGCATTATAACAAGCATTTACGGCATCCTTCAAAGAGTGAGTATCCACAAAAGGAATGTCGGAATTTTCGGAAAAGAACTTCACCAACTTGGCATTATCAACACCCATAAATACAAGAGTATGAACTTTTTGTTTTACTAGGTCGAGAATAGCATTATAGTCGTTACCCTTATCAGTGCCACCCAAAATGAGCACGGTAGGGGTGGTCATACTCTTAAGGGCATACCAACAAGAGTCGATATTAGTAGCCTTACTATCATTGATATAGCGAACGCCATTAATAGTATCTACGTATTCCAAGCGATGCTCCACACCTTTAAAGAGAGCCAAAGCCTCTTTGATAACGGCATCAGATATTCCGACAATAGAAGCGGCTAATGAAGCTGCCATCGAATTATAAAGATTATGAACTCCTTTAATAAAGATGCTATCAATAGGTAAAGAGAAGGAGTTCATGTAGTTGACATGCATATCGGCATCATCAATCCACGCTACATTATCATTTTTTGTAGAACCGAAAGGCGCCAATGAAGCGGAGATTTCACGTTTTTCAAATTCAGCTTTTATAACCGGATCTTCGCTCCAATAGATAAAATATTGCTCAGCGGTTAAATTCTGCAAAATTCTGAATTTGGAATTTATATAATTCTGAAATTCATAATTATATCTATCGAGGTGGTCGGGAGTGATATTCATCAGAATAGCGACGTCGGCACGAAAATCATACATACCGTCGAGTTGAAAGCTTGAGAGCTCAATTACATAATAGTCGTAATTCTCTTCTGCAACTTGTAAAGCAAAACTCTTACCCACATTACCAGCCAAGCCTACATTATAGCCGGCATGTGACAATATAAAATAAGTGAGCATAGTAGTGGTAGTTTTACCATTACTACCTGTAATACAGATAGTTTTAGCAGTATTATAGCGACCGGCGAACTCTATTTCACTGATGATATTAATACCCTTAGCACGGATTTTTTTAATTATATCGGCGGATTCCGGAATGCCGGGGCTCTTAATTACCTCTTTAGCATCCAGAATTTTATCTTCGGTATGTTGCAACTCCTCGAAAGGGATATTGTATTTTACAAGCATATCCTTATACTGCTGTTTGATGGAGGATTTATCCGAAACCCATACATCGAAACCTTTTTTCTGTGCGAGAACGGCACTTCCTACTCCGCTTTCGCCTGCACCGAGAACAACAATTTTTTCTGCCATAATCAACGTAATTTCAAAGTAATTAAAGTAAATGCAGCCAACAATAAGCCCACAATCCAAAATCTCATAGTAATCTTATTCTCAGGTATGCCATTAATCGGTTTAGAAATAAGGGCAGGCACACCAACTTTTTGATAATGATGATGTAAAGGAGCCATTTTAAAGATACGTCTTCCCTCGCCATATTTCTTTTTAGTGTACTTGAAGTACGACGTTTGCATAATAACGGAGAGAGACTCAACGAGGAATATACCGCTCAAGATAGGGAGTAGCAGCTCTTTATGGATAATAATAGCAAAGACAGCGATAATACCGCCAAGAGCAAGGCTACCGGTATCACCCATAAACACCTGGGCCGGGTTGGCATTAAACCACAAGAAACCGATAGTAGCACCGATGAATGCCGCCGCAAACACTACCAATTCGCCGGACCCCGGAATATACATAATATCGAGATAATCGGCATATTTAATATTTCCCGAAAAATAAGCCAAGATACAAAGCACTACACCTTGAATAGCGGAAGAACCGGTAGCAAGACCATCGAGACCATCTGTAAGATTGGCTCCGTTTGATACTGCAGTTACTACAAAAATAGTAACGAAAACGAAGAAAATCCAACCTAACGACTGTGCATATTCGCCAGCCCAAGTGAACAAGTTGGCATAATCGAAATCGGAGAATTTAAAAAACGGGATTGTAGTAGCTGTAGACTTACCTTCGCCGTAAATTATCACATCCGGACTAAGATAAAGTACTAAGCCAACTATAAGACCAACACCAACTTGTGCAATAATTTTAAATTTTCCGTGAAGGCCCTCTTTATTATGTTTGAAAACCTTTATATAATCGTCGACAAAACCGAGACCACCAAGCCATACTGTAGTGATTATCATCAATATAATGTATATATTATGAAGTATGGAGAACAACAATACCGGCACAAGGATAGAAAAAAGTATAATGATACCGCCCATAGTAGGGGTACCTTTTTTTGACTTTTGACCTTCCAAATCCAGATCTCTGATTTCCTCGCCAATTTGCTTTCTTTGTAAGAAATAGATAAACCTTTTACCGAAATAGATAGAGACGAACAGAGCGGTAATAAACGACATCACCGCGCGGAAAGAGATATAAGAGAATACACCTGCACCCGGAAAATTAAATGCAGAATCCAAGTATGAAAACAAGTAATAAAACATAATATCTAATCAATTAAAAACAAGCAATAATTTCTTCTTTATCATCGAAATGATGTTTTACGTCGCCAATAATCTGATAGTCTTCATGACCTTTACCGGCAACGAGTACCACATCATTCTTCTTTGCTAAGGCGCAAGCAGTACGAATAGCTTGACGGCGATCTTCGATAATGATAACTTTCTTCATCTGTTCCGCATCAAGACCGTCGGTCATATCCTTCAATATATCAGAAGGATTTTCATGTCGAGGGTTATCACTAGTAAGGATTACTCTTTCCGACCCTTTCACGGCTTCTTGAGCCATTATAGGACGTTTACCTTTATCCCTATTACCGCCACAACCTACAACGGTAATTAATTCCGAGCCTTTATCACGGATTTCGTTAATGGTATTAATTACGTTTGTCAGAGCATCCGGAGTATGGGCATAATCGACGATTGCAGTAAATCCTGCAGGAGCATTAACGGCTTCGAAACGGCCGGATACTGCGTGCTGGCACGAGAGCAGGCGGAGCACCTCTTCGGCATCGGCACCAAGAAGTACGGCAGCACCATACACTGCAAGTAAATTATAGGCATTAAATTTACCTACAAAAGGCATAAACACCTCACGTCCACACACATTAAGTAGCATACCGGTGAAAGAATCTTCCAATATCTTCGCCGAAAAATCTGCCATAGAGCGTAAGGCATAAGTACATTTTTTAGCCTTGGTATTTTGTAACATCACCATTCCATTTTTATCATCTACATTTACAAGAGAGAAGGCGCCGGAAGGTAAATCATCGAAAAATCTTTTCTTAGCCCTAAGATAGTTATCAAAAGTTTTGTGATAATCGAGATGATCGCGAGTAAGGTTAGTAAAAATAGCGCCATTGAAATCAAGACCGGCAATACGGCGTTGATCTACAGCATGCGAGCTCACCTCCATAAATGCGTATTCACAACCGGCATCCACCATACGAGCCAAAAGAGCATTCAACTCTATAGGGTCGGGAGTGGTATGCGTTGATGGCACTGCCTCTTCTACTACATAATTACAGACAGTAGAGAGCAACCCTACCTTATACCCCATTGCCATAAAAAGTTTGTAAAGCAACGTAGCAATAGTGGTTTTACCATTAGTACCGGTAACACCTACAAGAGTAATGTTTTTTGACGGACGATGGTAAAAATTATGAGCGGCAATGCCCAATGCTTCGGCACTATCGGCAACTTTAACATATGCAACTCCATCTGCCAGCTTCTCCGGCAGGTACTCACACATTACAGCTACGGCACCATTTGCAACTGCGCAATCAATAAAATTATGACCATCGACAGCCGTACCACGAGTGGCGACAAAAAGCGAACCCGACTTCACCTTACGAGAGTCGAACACCACATCGGTAATCTCTTTATTTTCAGAGATTTTATTAAGCACTTCAATATTTTCTAAAATGGCATTCAGTAACATTATATAAGATGTATTTAAATATTCTATTACAAAAATTTCTTCGACATTATAATTATAAATAGTATTTACCGACACTAAATACTTAGTTTAATATGTATAGTATCGCCTTTTTTCACTTTTTGTCCCGGAGGGATCGATTGCGACACTACCTTTCCGGAGCCGTACATCATAACCCTCAAGCCGCTTTTCTCGAGCAGATAAAGCGCATCAACGGCAGCCATACCCGTTACATTAGGCACCAAACCATCTATTATAGTCACCTCCTTAGGTACGAAAGCGTCTTCATCATAAGTTAGAGAAACCCAATTTGCATTAGTACTCTTCACTTTATAATTGAGTTTTTTCAACGACGATTTCACTTCAGACGCATTACCATATTTGACGATAGGAATATTATCGGAATCGGGTAACTCTTCGAAATTCGCAATATTCTCTTTCAAATCCATTGCGTAGATTTTTTTTGCAGCACGATAGAACGTTCTTGCGCAAATATGTCCGGCACCGGCTCTTGTTTTAGGACGTTTAACCACAACGATGGCACTATATTTAGGGTTATCGGCAGGGAAGTAACCGCAAAACGAAATTTGATCGCCACCACCGGGCAGGATAGCAGTACCCGTTTTTCCGGCGATAGGCAAGCGTACATTATTAATCATATTTGCTGTACCGCTGTCCGACTCTACAACCATCCTAAGCATATGCTGCATTTTTCTTAGTGTGGATGTAGAACAGATACTACTATTGGTGACTTTGGTATCGAAATATTTTACTTCATCATCCGGAGATACAATTTTCTCGACAATATAAGGGCGAACCATAACGCCGTTATTTGCAATAGCATTATAGAAATTAAGCGTATAAATAGGCGGAATAAGAGATTCGTAACCTATAGACATCCACATCAAAGAGATATGGCTCCATTTTTCGCTTTTCGGATCGGGCAATCTTGGCTGTTGTGCATTTGGCAGCATCAATTCTATATCTTTGGCAAAACCGGTGTTATACACTTGTTTTATAAACTTTTCGGGATATTTCGAATAGGCTTCATTAATAATCTTCATCACGCCGATGTTACTTGATTGAGCCAGCACATTTGTAACGGATATATCGCCATGGCCACCTTTTTTATAATTAGAATCGGTAATTCTGACGCCTCTAAAATAATATTCTCCTTTACCGGTACTGATAATATCATCCGTATCACAAATATTATTTTCGAGAGCAATCATAAGGCTCATGGTCTTGAATGTGGAACCCGGAGTAGACAGGTCGGAAATAGCCATATTATCGCTCTCATCACGTTCAGAGTAAACGCCGTTTTCATCTTTCGACAAGTTTACCATAGCACGTATTTTACCGGTTTTCACATCCATAAGCACCATACAAGCCTTATCGCAGCCATGCATATTCAATGTTTTCTCCAATTCTGAAGCACAAATATCCTGCATATCTACATCGATAGTAGTGTATACATCACTGCCATCAACAGGGTCTATTATCGGTTGCTTATATCTTGTATTTCCGAATTTTACAACTTTAGCCAAACCATCTTTGCCTTGCAATTCATCATTAAGGGAAAACTCAATACCGGAGCATCCTTTACCGGAAGAGCCATAAATATTACCTAATGTAGTTTTACAAAGATTGCCGAACATGTGCTGTCTCATACCTCCAATTTCGGTTTTCAAGCCACCTTTATTTGTACCTAATCGGAAAAGAGGAAATTTTTGCACCTCTTGATAATCAAAAAAGGTCACATACCGAGGATAAATAATAAGGTTTCTGTTATTTTTATGGAAGCCATCCATTATATACTTTTTATATCCTGCGGGTGTTCTGTCTTTAAATTTTCGAGACAAGCAATAAGATAATGAGTCGATATAAATATTTATAACGGAATCGGATTTACAACCTGCGAGATATTCCGTCCTCGTATCCATTGATAATTTATACAAAGGGAGAGTGGTAGACATCAAATTTCCATCATGAGAATAGATGCTACCTCTTTGAGCTTGTATATTTTTATTTATAATAGTGTATCTTTTAGCCTCCTCGTTAAGCTGTTCACGAGCGAAAATATTGTAATATCCGTAGGCTAAAAAGATTACTACTACTGATAAAATAAAAATGACAAACAATACTAGTACTCTTCTTTTTGTATCAAAATTTATCATTCTACTACAACAATAGGTTCCGTTATTACTTCAAGTTTACTACCAACCTCTTCCAATTTACTATAGACGGCATTGTTTTTACCTTCACTTTTTAATTGAGACTCCAAGTGGATAGCTTGTATTCTAGTCACTTTAAGTTCCTCTTTTTTATTATACAGTTCTTTTAACAGTATATTATAAGAGTATATATTATTAATATACACCATTATTAAGAAGATGAGGAACAATAAATAAGGTATCTGTTTTATAAACCAATCTTTATTAAACAATCTTCTATAAAAACGGGTAAAGATATTAATTATATAATTTTTCGTTTTTTTGTAATATGCCTTTACTTTACTTTCTTTATATTTAGATTTATTCTTTTCGTCATTATCAGCAGAATTGCTTTGTTTTTGTTCTACATCATTCTTGTCAGTATCCTTAACATCCTCAAAATCAGAAATATCTTGCACGTTGGCTATATTCCTTTTTTTCTTCGAAAAAGGGAGAGACGAAATAATATTTTTCATCGACAACTTCATGATTTTACTCTTATTATAATTTTACGGCAACCCTCATTTTAGCACTTCTGGAACGAGGATTTACAGTCAATTCTTCATCCGATGGTGTAATTACTTTATTATTAAGAGCTTTGAATGGAGAGATAATATTTCCGTAAAAATCTTTACATACTTCCCCTTCACAATTACCCGTCTTAATAAAGTTTTTCACTATTCTATCTTCGAGAGAATGGTATGTAATAACCACGAGCTTACCGTTTTCACTCAT
>SAMEA3663246__coassemble_404_pt1 | contig 13769 bp, 8 predicted proteins | sample SAMEA3663246__metabat2_low_PE_003 | metagenome-assembled genome bin SAMEA3663246 (sample SAMEA3663246) | pig gut metagenome | biome: pig gut; feature: pig-associated habitat; material: faeces | place: China | collected 2013
TTTGGTATTAGCAGTTAACCCCGCCAATGCATAGGTAAATGAAGTACCTTGTACTGTAGGAGTAATTGACTGATTGTTATAAATATAATTACCTCCGTCATCATACACATTCAATATAAATGCAGAAGGTACATCACCCTCTTCAGCTACAGTCCAGTTTATAGTAGCCGCAGTTTGAGAAAGAGCAACAACAGAAAAATCTATCGGTTGTGCACAAGAAGCAGCCTCACGAATCACTACATCATCCAAGTAATGATATGCATCGCCATTAGCCCAGTTACTAACAGAGTAGAAAACCAAGGAGATTGATTGACCTACGTAACTGTTTAATGGATAAGAATACTCGGTCCAATCTGTAAGGTTGGTGATGTTTGTATCAAGCGGATTATTACGATAAGTAGTACCGCCATCAGTTGAAATATAAACACTGAGCGCACCACCTTTCGGATTCTTCAACCAGAAACTTAACACCATTTCTGATGAAGTAATAGCTATAGGAGCGGAAATTAAAATTCCTTCCTGACCGCGAGACGCATTATAACTATCAAACACGTAAGAATAAGAGCCTGTATGAGCACTCCTTGTACTTACCTGCCAGTTATAACTGGATGACGCCGTACCGGAAACCGCCCAGCCCGTTGGGGTTCCATTTTCAAAACCCTCTTCATACAACACTGTCTGCGCTCCAACGTCCATCCACGGGACCAGCAAACAGATTATGCATAAGAACGAAAATAAAAAATTCTTCATAAGCATTAATTATTAATAAAACATAGTATATAATTATTTATCAATTCAACAACTGCGAACTCAACGCAACATAAAAGATGGAAAGATTATATCGTCTTGATAGATATCAAAAAAACGACCGGGCAATAATCTGTCTTCGTTTTGATACATAAAAACAATATAAATAGTTGCTATTTGAATTCAGACTGCCAAAGATAATGAATTAATATTACACCACCAAAAATCAACAGAAAAATTTTCGACATAAAGTATTTAATAAATTTAAGGTTGTACGTAATATATTTTTATAATATTTTTTGTATTTATAAACAAAAACTAAGCATAATACAATTAATACACTTACTTAATTTTGTTTTAACGCAATCGAAATTTATTAATATTAAAAACTGTTACTGCCCGCTAACCCCGAAAAAGGATAAAAAATATGTCCAAAGTACAACAAATATAATTTCTGAACTTTATTATTTCGTAAGAAAGCCACACTCTAATCAGAAGAAGGAGGAGGTTCGAAGTGGTGCCAAATTAGCCTCTTTAGTAAGAATATTATTCACCGTACAGCAATAATAAAATAAAAGCCGTGCACCCCTTTAGATGCACGGCTAAAAAATATAGAATAATGTTTATTAACGATTTTTTTGATATCATCTAAACAAGAGATATATTACCTTACTACAAGGCGACCGAGATAGATATCACCGGTGCCGGTAGTAACACGGATGTAGTATACGCCACTTGTGTAGATGCCTCCTACTTCGATAGGGAAGGTTGTTGGAGTAAATACTTCAACTACTTGACCTACTGAGTTGAGTACTTCTACGCGCATACCGCTTTGCTCGGCTACCGTCCATTCACGGTTTACAAAGGTGCTTTGTCCACCGTATACTGGGTTTGGTGCCACTACAATTGGCAATGCGTAAGCGTTGTCGACAGAGGTAGTTACATTGAGTGTAAGAGTTACTACGGAGTCGCAACCGAGTGCAGTAAGGAATGTATGTTCATACTCTCCTGCTTGACTTAGTAAATTACCGCCAAAATCATAAGTCTCTCCTTCATTGATAGTTGCAGTTATTGCTACATAAGCTGTAGGGATGAAGTCGAGAGTGAGTTCTACGATAGAGTCACAACCTCGTGAGTTAGTAGCTGTGTCGGTATAAACACCGGCAGCAGAGATAGTTTGACCGCCGAAGTAGTAAGTATCACCTTCACAGAGGATTACAGTGAGATAACTATTAACATCCACTACTGTAAGATAAAGGATAACAGTACTATCGCAACCGAGGGTAGAAGTGAAATTCTGTACATAACGGTTAGCAACGGTAAGATCATTAAATCCGTTCTTGTTATATACTTCACCTTCGCAAATAGTATCGTAAATTTCTATAGGGGCTATAGGTTGTTCTACACAATGTGTAATTATATGTATAGGGGCAGACCAATCAGAAGCTATATTACTACACAAAGAGCGGATTATATACCAATAATCGGTATTAGCCTGTAAGTTATCGATGGTAAACGATTGCGAGGCAATAGTATCAACGATAATAGCTTGAGGGTCTGACAGGTTGATATCAGGCTCGGAAGTGCATACGCGTACCTCCCAAGAATTAAAGTAATTGCTTGAAACTTGCACGCTGAAAGAAGTATCGGTAACGGCAATGATTTCGTTTTGAGTAGGAGGGTCACAAGGGAGTTCTCTTACTCTGAAGTTATCAAGAGCGAAATACAAAGCTGAATCATCAATCCCTCCTTCCAATCCAACATAATAAACTCCGTCGGTAGGAACAGAGAAGTATGCAGAATATAAATTCCAAGTATTAGAAGTTAAGTATGTAGAAGGGAGACATACATTTTTAGTTGTAGCACCTTCTTGTTGATAGAATAAACTAATGTGAGCACTATTCTCAGTAATATCATCCATACGAGCATAAATCGACACTTCATAGTTTTTACCGGCTTTCAATTGTAAAGCACGTTTGAAACTACCATTAGTATGCCAATTAAAAGCCAATTGTTTATCTCCTTCATAAGGGATACATTGTGTTCCTACTTGGGTAGTATTAGATCCTATTCCACCTACAATTGGTAAATCTTTATTACTGTCGATAATATAGCAAGAATTATTATTTGATAATATGGCATCTTGATGATAAGTTTCGAACCCATCGAAAAATTCGGTTGTATTATTAACCTCAAATGCCGGACATTTAGTAGAGAATAATATAGGAGTAAGGCACCAATCAGAGTAGTTATTAATAGTGTCATTACAGATATTGCGCCAGAATAACTTGTATCGAGTTTCCGGTTGCAATCCGGATATGGTAGTAGTATTATTAGTAGAAGTAACGTTAAACACATGATGGATGTCCGACTCCTTAATAGAATCGCTTACTACATCCTCATCACAAACTACAAATTCTACTTTGGTAGCGGAATTGTCGGATATTGTTACTTGCACACCATTTAATAATGAGTTTATACTTACAGAATTATCCTGCAAATTATAACATTCAGGTACTTCCATAACCAATACATCATCAACAAAATTAGAACCTCCATACTCTTGAGTAGCTTGAATCATGATGAGGTAATCGCCATCTTGAGGAACAGTAAATTCGTAATAAAATTTATGCATACCGGTCCAAGTGATGTCACCATAATTATTAAATCGGGACTTGAATCCAAGCTTAATAGCTTCGGTAGTATCGGATGGTGTTTGAGTCAACCAAATAGTGACACCCTCTCGGTAACGAGGTTCAGCAAGAGAACCTTTATTTCTATATTGGTAATAAGACACCAAATACTTTTTACCTACTTCGGCATGAAAAAGAGGAGTGTTAAGATAGCCGATTGTTATTTTACCGGCATCCGGGAATTTTGCGGAAGCAACTCCTGAATTCAGATACGAAGGATTAGTATTCTTTTGCCATTGATTAGCCGGATTTGCACTGTTAGTGTCGGTTGATATAGTCCAGCAATCAGAAGGGAAAAGAGAGCCCTCAAAATCATCATAAATAGGCAAAGCCACCGGATTACATGGAGTAGAAAATGATCTACCACCACTAACACCCGTTTCGATAGTGTCGTTACCCGTACATAAAGCTCGTACTCTAACGCTGTAGTTATAATTTGTACTTGGGGAGTATACAGAAGAGAAATCGTATATAAACTCTTTTTTATTAACAAGGAAATTATTTACAGAATATAGTGTGTCGTTATTATCGTTTTTAAGCACGAAATCAACGAGCCATTGAGTTTCTTCCGTTATTGTATTCCATGTAGCCTTGATAGTTTTGTTGGAAAAGCTTTCTTTTAAAGCAAGTTTTTTTAATATTCCTCTACAAACGTGAACATCAACAGCAACATCATCGAAATAGAAAGAAGAACCCCAATTATAATGATAAGTTTCGAACAATATATATACTTTACCTTGAAGAGGAATTTTGTAGAAGTATTGCATCATTCTTTTGCTAGTAATTTCTTCTTCAGGATAGAGTCCGGCATGAGCATGGATTGAGTCGAGCAAGATAGCCCCCTCTAATGAAGGTGTGCTATTAACCCAAATAAGTGCTCTCTCTTTTTCATATTTACTAAAGACATCTACAATTCGATACATATAGAAGCTAACGTCATAAGCATTAGCAACAGGAATATAGACAGGCTCTGAAGCTATAAGATAATGGCCATTTTGTGAACTAGGAGATTCCAAAGAATAGCCTGTATGAATAGCATCTGTATTACCATATATGTTAATTTTCCAGCCCGGCAATAACTCCTGCCAACAAGGAGGAATCGTAGTAGATGAATTAAAATCCTCCAAGAAAGGTAAATTCATATTAGCTAAACAAGCAGTATGAACACCAGTAGGTACACTCCATTGACTTGAGTCGGTAGATGAGCACACGTTACGTATTCTAAATTCATAATTGGTATGTTCAACCAAATTTGTTACTGTGAAAGGACGAGTAGATGCATTGACATAAGAAATGGCTTCTTCATCTTTATTATTTACTTCAACGACATAATTTCCGGAAGGTGTAGCGGAATAATCTACCCAATCTAATGTAACTGAACTTGTGTCAAAACTAATAACTTCCAATTTTTCGAGACGTAAACAAGAAGGGGTAGAATGAATATCTACATTATCGAGATAGCAAATTTTCGCGCCACCGGATTTTATTGCAAACACAACGTGTAAGTCCGTAGTAGTACCATAAGTGGTATTAGCGGTGTTGAAGCGATAATTTTTCCAAACACCACCATCAGTGATAACGGCAGTATAAAGTCTCTCAAAAGTAGACGTGTCACAAACGTTGCTCATAAGACCTACAAAAAGAGTAGTACCGGCATCAGCTTTAAGCATAAAATCCACCTCCATATCGTTTGCAGCATGAGCAATAGGCTTAGTGGCTACCATAACTGATTGTGGTATGGTAGATTGTAATTTAAAGGATTTTTTTGAAGTACTATAACCTGTTTGATTAGTAGTAGAGGTGCTTGTAGATGGGGCTTCCACTACAGTCCAGCAATCGGGGATTTCACCGACTACCCCACTCTCAAAACCTTCGAAAAACGGCAGAGCACTAGAATTGCATAAAGTAGTAAATTCAAATACTTCTGAAAGAGTAGACGTGCCACGAGAATTTGCCGAACAGTCGGCTTTTAAAGTAACATTATAATCGGAATTGGCTTGCAACCCGCTCAATGTGTAATTAAACGAAGCTCCTGATGCTTGAGTAGGTGTTATTGTTTGATTTTGATAAACAAAATTACTATCATTATCATACACATTCAATATAAACGTAGAAGCCGTATCACCCTCCATTGCTACAGTCCAATTAATAGTAGCAGAAGTTTGAGAGACATTAACTACAGAGAGATTAATAGGTCGGGCACAAGAAGCCGGTTCGCGTATTTCCACGTCATCCAAATAGTGGAACGCATCACCATCACCCCAATTACTTACAGAGTAGAAAACCAAAGAGATAGATTGCCCTACATAGCTATCTAACTGATAAGTAAATTCGGTCCAGTCCGTAAGGCTAACAATATTTGTATCCAAAGGGTTAGAAAGATAAGTAGCACCACCATCCGTTGAGATATACACACTGAGTTCGCCACCTGTTGGGTTTTTCAACCAGAAACTTAATACCATTCCCGATGAAGAAATTGTAATTGGAGCGGACACCAAAATACCTGTTTTGCCTCTTCTACTATTCCAACTATCAAAGACCTAAGAATAAGAGCCTGAATGCGCACTTTTTGTACTTACTTTCCAATTTTCAGAGCTCGCAGCCGTTCCGGACCTCGTCCATCCGGTAGGGGTGGTTCCACTCTCAAACCCCTCGGAATAAACTATGGCTTGTGCTCCTACATTAGTACATGGGACTACCAGACAAAATACGCATAATAATACAAATAAAAAATTCTTCATAAGCACAATTTTTAAATAATATATTTGGGTAATAATTTTTGACTCTTATTACTACTTTGTAAAAAACAAATTAGTATACTCTATTTCAGCCATATATCAAGCGAAGCATCTGCTTGCTTATAAAGCATGCCGAGTCCATTCTCAATTCGCGCCTTTTTATCCTTTCCAAACTGCAAAAAACGAGTGATTTCCGGGTTATAAATTACATCGTATAATATATGATTACTCGTCAAAGCATGATATGGTATAATAGGGTACATATCACTATCGGGGTACATACCGAGCGAGGTGGTATTGATAATTACTTTATGCTTTTTCACCTCATCATCAGTAACCTCTTTATATCCGATAGTGTTAATATTGCTTACTCGAGATACTACGGTAAAATTTATTTTATACTTACGTAGTACATACTGCACAGCCTTTGAAGCGCCTCCATTTCCTAATACAAGGACTTTTATTTTTTCTTTTGGCAAAAGAGGAATAAAAGTACTCTCAAAGCCTATACAATCGGTATTATACCCGATAAGCGAATCACCGTCTACCTTCACACAATTAACGGCTCCGATAGCAAAAGCCTCCTTTGTGATGGATGTAAGATAAGGCATTATCTCTTGCTTATAAGGCATAGTAACGTTAAATCCATCTAATTGATGCTCATAGGCAAAATCGATAATCCTCTCTATATTAGGCAAATCATATAACTTATATTCCGCATTTAAACCAAGTTCCGAAAATCTACCGTTCAGATACTTGGATGAGAAAGAGTGTTCGAGTCCTTTACCTACTAATCCGAATTTTTTTGTTTGCATTGTTTTTTTCTTTTAATCAAATACTTGACAGTGTAAAACAAAAGCACAATACACAAAACAGCAACGATAACGTATCCGATTTCGTGAGAATACTTGTTGATAAGGTCCATATTATCACCCACGAAATAGCCGATAACGGCAAGAACAATATTCCATATTCCGGCGCCAAGTACGGTATATGCCATAAATGACCATATAGGCATACGAGCCAGCCCCGCCGGAATAGATATCAATTGGCGGATGCCGGGAATAAGACGCCCGATAAAGGTTGACACTTTACCATGATTATTAAAATAATCTTCGGCTTTGCGGATTTTATCGCTGTTAAGCAAACACAGATGACCCAATTTACTATCGGCAAACTTGTATATCACTGCTCTGCCTAAGGTCATCGACAAGAAATAATTCACCAGTGCCCCGATAAGGGAACCGAGTGTAGCAAATAGGATAATTAGGATAATATTCATTTTTGAGCCCGGCAAAACGGAAACCGCTGCTGCCGGAGGAACTACAATCTCCGATGGAAACGGAATAAACGAGCTCTCTATTGCCATTAATCCCGCCACGGTATAATAGTTCATATGTTCGCTATACCAATCTGTAATTATCTGAACATAACCTGCTTCCGACTGTACGGTATCCGTAGCCTCTATTGATTGAGGATACACCGAGGCTACTGTAAACAGAAGCAGAAAACCAAATAAAACTCTTTTCAAACAGATGTGTTTCATAACTTTTTATTACTGAATAAATGTCGTGCCGAAGGGAAGATAGAATAAAACTCACTGATATTACGTCTATCATATCCGGCTGCAATTTTTAAATATTTATACGAGTTGTTGATATCTTTTTCCGAATAAAACGATATGGCAAGGCACATTGCCACAACGCCGGACGGGCTATCATCAAAACTCTTCTTAAGGAATGGTATCGCTTTTTTATGCTCCTTGAAATTGAAAAGTAATACGCCAAGGGCTGATACATACTTCATATTCTGCGGATGCTTCTCTACCAACGATTGATACATTCCTAATGCTTTACGCTCCTTTCCGATAGTGACATAGAAACCCGCTAAATCGCTCTGTACCACCTCTATATTCGGATTACGATGATTATACTCTTCGAGGAACGATACCGACTCTTTTACCTTTGATAAATTATAGAGTGCTCGCCCTTTATTCACTGCCACGTCCGTATCAAACGGGTTTATCTTCATACATCTATCCGCTATCACTACCGCCTCATCAAATAGCTGTAATTCAAAGCATATATTAATACAAAGTTTCAGCGCGTTGTAATTATTCTCGTCTTTCTTCAACAGCGCTTCCAAATACGACTTTGCCTTTTTTAAATTGCCCTTCAAATAATACGATTCGGCAAATTCGAACATTAGCTCGTCGTCGTCAGGAAAGAAAGTTTTCCCTATATTTAGGAAATAGATAGCATAGCTTGGTGCATTATACTCGTTATAAACAGTTGCAATCCTGAAAAAAGCCTTCAATAAATCGTCGTAATTAGTCTCTTTTATAAGATAAAGCTCGAAAGCATATTTCGATTTTTCCAACTTATTGCAACAGACAAGGCTCTCTGCCAAGATAGCAAGAAGCATAGGGTCGCTCACCGCATCAGGGTCGTCGACAAGCGATGACACTTTAGAATAATCGCCCTCCATAAAAGCGATTTTTACAAAATACTCCGAGAGCGACTTCTTGCCGGGATGTAAAGATACGAAATAATCAAGAGCAATTTTTGCTTTATTTATCTCGCCTAAATAGATATATGAGTCGAGAATTACTATGCAGTCGTCGTAATCTACATAAGAATAGTTACTACTATTCACCATATTGTCAAACTTCTGCAATAATTCCACTATATCATCATCAAGGTCTTTATATCCCGAATTTTCGTTCATATCTCTTTTTAATCAATTTTACGTAACACTAAGGCTGAGCGGGCAGGGATATATACTTTCAGCCACTCTTTATTTTTCAAGTGCGACGGCATGGTTTTGTGCTCTACAGTATTATCCGAGAATCCAAAACCTCCGAATTCAGGGCTATCAGTGTCGAGCACTACATCGTAAGTGCCTTTTTTAACGAGAATACCATAATCGGTAAACGACTTGGTAGGGTTAAAATTAAAAATAAAGATGAGGTCTTTGCGCTTGAAAGCCACGAGTTGGTCGCCCTCATTATCCCATATTTTTTCTATTACCGACTCAGTGAATTTACGTTCTTTAGAAATAAGGTCAAGCATAGCTTTATCAAAGCGAGCGAGATCGGCATAGTGCAGTTCTTCTCGGTCTTCGAGCGACCATTGGCGGCGGGCGTATTTATACGACCAATTATTGCCTTCACGTGGAAAATCTATCCACTCCGGATGGCCGAATTCATTACCCATAAAATTGAGGTATCCACCGTTGATAGTAGAGAGTGTAATAAGGCGTATCATCTTATGCAAGGCAATACCTCGATTGACGAGCAGAGTTTCATCGCCCTTCTTCATATGCCAATACATATCGGAATCGATAAGGCGGAATATGATGGTTTTATCACCAACAAGGGCTTGGTCGTGCGACTCGGCATAAGAGATGGTTTTCTCACTTGCACGGCGGTTCGTCATCTCATAAAAGATATGGCCGGCTTTCCAATCCTCATCACGCACCTCTTTAATGTATTTTATCCAGAAATCGGGTATACCCATTGCAAGACGATAGTCAAAACCAACGCCTCCATCTTTAAACGGCACTGCAAGTTCCGGAAGCCCGGACATCTCTTCGGCTATAGTGATAGCATTAGGGTTTATTTCGTGAATAAGTTTATTGGCAAGGGTAAGATAGCAGATAGCGTCGCCATCTTGATTGAGGTTATAGTAATCACTATAAGTAGTAAAGTCTTGACCGAGACCATGATTTCGATAAATCATCGACGTAACACCATCAAAGCGGAAGCCGTCGAATTTATACTCTTCGAGCCAGAATTTACAGTTAGATAGCAAGAAGTGCAGCACCTCATTCTTATTGTAATTAAAGCAGAGAGAATCCCAAGCCGGATGTTCGCGACGCTCCCCTCCATGGAAATATTGATACGGAGTGCCATCGAAGCGGGCAAGCCCCTCTACTTCGTTTTTAACAGCATGAGAATGAACGAGGTCCATAATCACGGAAATATTATTTTTATGAGCCTCATCAATAAGTTGCTTAAGCTCGTCAGGCGTGCCGAAACGCGATGAAGCGGCAAAGAAATTGGAAACATGATAGCCGAAAGAGCCGTAATAAGGGTGCTCTTGTATTGCCATTATCTGAATACAATTATATCCTGCTTTTACGATACGTGGTAGCACGTTGATACGAAATTCATCATAAGTACCTATTCTTTCTTCTTCGGTAGCCATTCCGATGTGGCATTCGTAAATTTTAAGAGGAGAAACGGTAGGACGGAACTTACGTATTTTGAATTTATAAGGGTTCTCCGGCATCCATAATTTAGCGGAAAAGATATGTGTAACAGGGTCTTGCACCACATAACGAGCCCAAGCAGGGATACGCTCGCCCTCGCCACCATTCCACACGATAATAAATTTATACAAATCTCCATGCTTCAAGGTTTTCTCATTTACCTTAAGCTCCCAGATACCATTATCTTTGCGGTCGAACTTGAATTTGACATCTTTCTTCCATCCGTTAAAATCGCCGATAAGGTACAACTCGGTGGCATTTGGCGCCCACTCGCGAAATACCCAACTGCGCTTTATCTTATGCACTCCGAAATAGAGATATCCGGAGGCAAAATCAGACAAACATTTATTATCTTTGCCCAGCAACTCCTGCTCTTTTTGAATTGCATAATCATGTCGACCCATGATTGCCAATTCAAACGGCTTCAGGTAGACGTCATCCTTTAATATTTTAAGACTATTCATAATCGTATAGCTTAATGTTTCGTTGTTTAAGAATTTCTATTTTTTGAATAGATTTAGATTTTTCTGATATAGCCTTAGAGTATATAGATAATATGTTTGAAAATTGATATGTAGTTAAAAAAATATCTTTCTCTGTTTGGTTAAGATAATAGACGTAAGGTTTTTCCCCTTTTAGGGTAATGCGAATTTTAGCATCTACATTGGCGGCAATGAATTCATCTATGCCATTTAAATACTGATTATCAACGAGTATCACCTCTTTATATTCGGCTTCATCGAGTTGAAAATCCGAAATATTTTCAGAAGATATAATAGGCGTTTCCACAAAAACGGAGTCCACCGACACTTTTATTTGATTATGCGTTGCCTTTGGTCCGTAATAGAAGGATGTAATAGACACCTCGCCATTTTCGGCTACTGAAGGCTTTAGATAACAGCGACTTGTATTTCGCTCAGTAGTAAGAATTCGGTGCTCGTAAGTACCAACATCTTGATAAAGAGTATCTTTATAGAACTTGAAATATTTTATAAGAGAATCTAATTTAAACTGAGAGACCTCGATAATAGAGTCGAGCACAGGTATCGACGTCACGCACTGCTTCATTTGAATTTGCCAACGTAGCGTATCGGCATTTCTGCGATTCGGGATATCTTTAGGGAAAAGTATGCTCACGGAATCGAGCATCTGAAGTGCAAGAGTATCATTACCATCGGCACAGCAAACTCTACTCTGCTCGAGATAATACTCTGCATTTTTACCCCCGTCGCCACAAGCAGTAAGCAACAATAATAATAAGAAAACCAAACTAATACTATACTTCATAGGCCCTTTACCATTAAATAATTTGCAAAGGTAAGATTTTTTTTTGATATAAACCTAATTTTCAAATAAAAAAGGCATAAAAAGCACCTTGACTCAGAAGTCATCAACAGCATAACGAATACACATGATAAAAAAGCACCGGATAAAATATTACAATATTCTATCGATGCTTTTCTAATGTTCAAAGAAGTATTATACTTAAATAATTATAATGAAAAACACAAAAAACTATTTTATAGTCAAGTGATTGCCATTAACATCTATTAATTTTATTATTCCAATATTATTTTCCAATTCAGCTGTAATAGTATCATCTTCAATATATTGAATTGTAGGAGAAAATTTTTCTACTACATTCTCTTTTGTAAAAGATAATTGAACAGCATTTCTACCCATTCTGAATGTAGCCATACCATCTACATCTTTGTTGTGCATAAGAGATAATCCGGTTTGAAACACTATATTATCATTATTATCAAAGAAAGTATATTCTATCATATAGACTATACCTACATTATAACATTCATCGCAGCTATGTAATGGAGAAGTAGTTATAACATTATTCTCTTTAAATTCGTACATAGTTTTTTCCGGATACAACCAAATTTCATCATTATCTTGATTGATAAACAAAACGGAATCAATCCCCTCATACGGAAAATAATTTTCTATATACTCTTGGGATACAAAATCAAAAACACTGCTAATGTCAATAACTTTATGACAAGAAGACAGAAGCACACAAAGCACTACTGTAAAAAGAATAATTTTTTTCATAACAAAATAATTTTATAGGTTAATAAACAAAATAAAAAACTCTTCATAGTAATGAATTAATCAGTCTGAAATTATGGAATTTAGAATCTAAAAAAGAAAATCAAATTATAGATTATTCAAATGGCTCTAATTGACACAATATTAAAGGATAGAACCATATAAAGAATAGAGAGGTAGACAAATACTAATATTATCACGACTTGTTACTTTTAGTAATCGTATAACGAGGAATAAATTAAATAATACTAACTGATATAATTATTAAAACATTGAACTTCCAATTCTCCAAAAATTATTTCTCATTAACAACTCTACTAAAAGTGATTCCAATAATTCCAAAGAGCTCCATAAAACCATCTGATTCAAAAGTGATTAAATAGACAAAATAAAATGTATTATTTTATCACCGCAAAGATATGAAAAGATTTTCATATAGCAAAATGAATCTACAAAAATATTGTTGGCTACTCTCAACAAGCAACTGCAAAATTAGTGCAAATTTAAACGTTTTTGGCAAGCCAAATTGGCAGAAGCAAGCTTGCCCCAAGTTATGCCATAGAGGAACTGACGAACGAGCAAGAAGAGAAGAGAGCTTAATAAGGCTATCCCGGTTGAGGAGAATATTTGTTTTGCTCTTCGTTTGTGGTTCATAAAAAATCGGGTTGACTCTGCTTAGAATCAACCCGATTATCTATGTTAAGATAAATCTATTTTGCTTCTCGCCCTTCTAAATCTACATAAAAATCAATCGATGATAAAAATCTAAAACTATAAGCAATGTTTCTTATATCGTGTACTTCATTATCATCAATCTTTAAAACATGAGTTCCTATTAATTCAGGCTTTTGAGACATTATTGTATCATATAATTCTGCCGCACTAATAGGCATTCCCAATTGTATTGTATTATTATTTATTAATGGTACAAAATCAAACACATAAACTATGTCATTAGTTAATACTTTAACGTCATATTTAAAACCTTCTTCTAAATCGAAACCTCCGTCTAATACAAATGTACTTTCTTCCGGGCATAATAACGTATCATTTACCCTAACGACATATTCGACAAGTTCTCTATGTAACCGATCTGGATAATGATAACAATTAACAAGTACTTCTGATTCTGTATCTGCTAAAAACCATGGTTCAGGAACTAGCATAGTAGGAGTACATGCGATTAAGAAAAAAACTGTAAAAATAGCACTAAATAAAATTGTTCTTTTCATAAAAAACCCTCCTAAAAATTAAAATT
>SAMEA3663246__coassemble_558_pt1 | contig 10924 bp, 9 predicted proteins | sample SAMEA3663246__metabat2_low_PE_003 | metagenome-assembled genome bin SAMEA3663246 (sample SAMEA3663246) | pig gut metagenome | biome: pig gut; feature: pig-associated habitat; material: faeces | place: China | collected 2013
TTCTTCGGCACGGCGTTTCTCTTCAGCTAAGCGGGCCTCCTCGGCTTTACGGGCTTCTTCGGCACGGCGTTCTGCTTCGATACGTTCACGCTCAAGACGTTCAGCTTCTGCACGTTCGGCAGCTTCACGTTCTTTTTCTAATCGTTCGGCTTCTACACGACGTTGTTCCTCCAAGCGGCGAGCCTCTTCTTCTGCAGCTTTACGGGCTTCTTCAGCTTTTCTTGCCTCTTCAGCTCTTTTTGCCTCTTCTTCGGCACGACGTTTCTCTTCAGCTAAGCGGGCTTCCTCGGCACGATGTTCAGCTTCGATACGCTCACGCTCAAGACGTTCAGCTTCAAGGCGTTCACGCTCGGCACGCTCCGCCTCGGCACGACGTTGTTCCTCCAAGCGGCGAGCCTCTTCTTCGGCTTTGCGGGCTTCTGCGGCTTTTCTTGCCTCTTCAGCTCTTTTTGCCTCTTCTTCGGCACGGCGTTTCTCTTCAGCTAAGCGGGCTTCCTCGGCACGATGTTCTGCTTCGATACGCTCACGCTCAATACGTTCAGCTTCAATACGTTCACGCTCGGCGGCTTCTCTCTCTGCAACTAATCTTTTTTCATCTAAATCGATACCGGCAGAGAAATCATTATGTAATATATTTTCCAATTGTTGCAGATTTTCGAGCAAAGAACGAGACTTTACTATTGCCAAATCAAGGTACTGAGCAGGGATGTCATTCATCTCATGGAGTCCTTTGGTTAATATCTGCAATTCATTGATATCCTTAATAATAAGTGCTATCTTAACGTCTTTTTTCATCTTTAAAACACGATATTTTTCAATTGGTAAAATTAAAATCTTGCAAGATACAAAGTTAATATATTTTTTTCATTCAAATCAATGTATTGTTAAATGTTTGAATAATATTGATGCATTCCTCGCCGTACTTTTTTGCTTTTACTTTACCTACTCCTTTGATTTTGAGCAACATATCTACTGAATCCGGAATGCGCTTTGCCATTTCCAGCAATGTTTCTTTTTTAAAAATCAAATACGCCGGTATTCCCAACTCCTGAGCCAGAGCATTTCTCCAAGCAATTAACTCACTGTAAATAAGCATTGTATTTTCTGAATCTTCAGGTTCTGCCGGAGCATCTTCTTTTTCCTCTACATAAACTTTATAATCAACTTTATCGACAGTAAATTGATGACGCAACACAAAAAACTGTTCTACCGAAACCTCGTCATCCATATTTCTAAGGAAGAAAAGTGCTTCTTGAAGATATCGATTTACCTCATTCAAATATTTTGAAAACTTATTGGCTCTATCCTTCTTTTTTGTAGACACGTCGGTAACGTCAATAGCTTTTTCCATCTCTTCCAACTTTTGCAAGAAATAGACCTTTGCGTCATTGACTCTACTTACCAACAAGGTATGGTTGTCGGAATCGGAAATTTTCTTTAGCTGAATGGCAAAACGACTACCTACATCTTTCACCTCTGCTACTCTACGCATCAGAGAATCAAGAACATCGGGTGTGCGCTCCGAGAAATCAGCACGATAGAGCAAAACATAATCTTGCAAATCTTTAGTTACCGCTTCTAAAGAGTTAAAAGAAAACAGATTTATAAGCATATTACACAACGTATTACGCTTTTTGATTTTAATCAATTCCGGCAGAATTTCATTCTTATAATTATTCTTCGAGAAACGCTTTATACGAGAATCTACCATAATGGAATTGTAGCTAATAGGCGACAAAAGCACTATTCCATCGAGAGATGTACAGCGAGAAAGAGCAACATATACCTGACCGGAAGTAAAGCTATTTACGGCATCAATAGCCACTTTATTAAACGTAAGTCCCTGACTTTTATGAATAGTAATAGCCCAAGCAAGACGGAGGGGCAACTGCATAAAGGTGCCTATTACTTTCACTTCAACAGAATTTTCTTTTTTGTCATAGACAAAAGAATTATTCTCCCAAACTTCGAGAGGAACTAAAATCGGCTCATCCTCGCCATCACAAGTAACGTACACCTGATTATCTTTCAAATCAACTACAGTACCCATTTTACCGTTATAGAACAGTCGCGGCGCATTAAGGTGGTCGTTGGCAGTAAACATCACACGCGCTCCGACTTTAAGCACCACCTGCCTCTCAACGGGAAAAAGATATTCAGGGAAATCGCCTTGTATTACGGCGTCAAAAACTACAACTTTAGAGTCGATATCAATAAGGCGCGACTCATTAATATCGTCAGAAACGGCATTATGAGTAGTGAGTACAACATAATCGGATTTTCGTTCCAAATCAAAATCGGGAATATAACGAGAATTAAGCAAATCGATATTCTCTTTAGTGATATTATTATCACGCACCTGATTTAATATTTTCACGAAATCGGCATCATTCTGACGGAAAATTTTATCGAGTTCGAGGCAGACAACCTCTATATTATCAAAAACCTTGGCACTGAAAAAGAAAGGAGTGGCATAATAATCTTTGAGGATAACCCACTCTTCATTCACGCAAACGGGAGGCAACTGATACAAATCGCCGAAGAATACCATTTGCACGCCACCAAAAGGCAATTGGGAATTACGATAATGTCTGAGTACCAAATCGATAGCATCGAGCAAGTCGGCACGAAGCATCGACACCTCATCGACAATAATCATATCTACGTTACGAATTACCTTTTGAAATTCCATCCTCATCTTCTGCCCGGCAATGAGTTTTTTAGCCTCCAAGACCGACGGGATAAAAGGGGTAAAAGGGAGTTTGAAAAAGGAGTGGATAGTAACACCACCGGCATTAATAGCCGCGATACCGGTGGGAGCGACGACGGCAATATTTTTTTTTGACGTTTCCGCCACATATCTAAGGAGCGTAGTTTTGCCTGTACCGGCACGTCCCGTTATAAACAACGTAGTATCGGTATTCAGAATAATATCCTTGGCAAAATCATATACACTCATTATAATGCATTATTTCTCTTCCACTTACGAGCAAACAAGACGAATAAGATGCTGAACAAGACGCAAACGGCGGCAGCAAAGATATAGCCTACGAAAATAGGTAAACCGAAACCTTCGGGATTAGGAGCCACCAAGATATACGAAGAGCAAACAGCCGTCATAAACAATGCCGGGATAAGAGTAATCCAATAGCACCTTTTCTCTTTAAAGAGGTAGACAGTAAGTGCCCAGAAAGTAAATACCGACAACGTTTGATTCGACCATGCGAAATAACGCCAAATTATATCGAAATTAATTTGCAATATAAGGAAAGCGATGACAAAAATAGGCACCGACACAAGCAGACGCTTAACGATAGGCGTTTGATCTATTTTAAGGAAATCGGCAGCGATAAGACGAGCGGAACGGAAAGCGGTATCGCCGGAAGTAATAGGAGCTGCAACAACGCCGAGCACAGCGAGCAAACCACCTACTTTACCGAGCCAATCGCGAGAGATGAGATTTACCACTTCGGCTGCCGCATTAGCAGTAGGAGGGAGCGAAGTTACAAAATTTTGAAGACCACCGACAGAGCCAAAATAAGAAGAAGCCGCCGCAGCCCAAACAAGAGCAACAATACCCTCTGCTATCATGGCACCATAAAAACAGGGTCTACCCCACTTCTCATTTTTCAAGCAACGCGCCATCATTGGCGACTGAGTGGCATGAAAACCGGATACTGCACCACAAGCAATAGAGACAAAAAGCATAGGAAAGATAGGATACCCCTTAGGATGTTGACTGGAAAGACCGTCAGTAATTTCAGGTATTGGAGCGTTATTAACAAAAAGGGCAGCCAAAATACCAACAGCCATAAATAGAAGTGCAAAACCGAAAATAGGATATATCTTGCCTATCAACTTATCTATTGGCAATAAAGTAGCGAGAATATAATAAGCAAAGATAATTATAATCCAAGCAGTTGTCGACATAGAAGTAACCATACCGTGAAGCAATCCGGCAGGACCGCTCACAAATACGGCACCCACAAGCGACATAAGAATCAAGGCAAATACCCTCATAAATTGCTTGACAACATTACCGAGTTCTTCACCAATTATCTCCGGCAAAGAAGCCCCATTACGGCGCAAAGAGAGCATACCGGAAAGATAATCGTGAACGGCACCGCCGAAGATAGAGCCGAAAACTATCCACAAAAAAGCGGCAGGACCATACATAGCTCCCATTATAGCACCAAAAATAGGACCTAACCCGGCGATATTCAAAAACTGAATAAGAAAAACTTTCCATGCCGGCATAGGCACATAATCAACCCCGTTAGCAGAAGCTATTGCCGGAGTAACACGGCTCGAATCAACTCCAAAAACTTTAGCCACGAAACGACCGTAAAAAACATAGCCTAATATAAGCAGTATTATTGATACTATAAAAGAAACCATAATGATATATTATTTAAAGATTATTTCTGGCGCGGGAACAGCAAAATAGGAGTACCCGTAAACTCCCAATTTTCTCGTAATTTATTCTCTAAAAAGCGCATATAAGGTTGCTTTATATATTGGGGTAAATTTGCGAAGAAAACGAAAGTAGGCACTTGGGTATCAGGCAGCTGCGATACGTATTTGATTTTTATGTACTTACCCTTATAAGCAGGAGGGGGATAATTCTCGATAAGAGGCAAGAAAAACTCATTAAGTTTGGCAGTAGATATTTTACGTTTTTTATTTTGATAAACCTCCATTGCCGTCTCTACAACCTTAAAAATACGTTGTTTAGATATAGCCGAAGTAAAGATAATCGGGAAATCGGTAAACGGAGCCAGGCGCTCACGAATGGCGGTTTCATAACGCTTAATATCTTTTGAAGTCTTACTCTCGACAAGGTCCCATTTATTAACGCAAACCACCAAGCCCTTTCTATTTTTCTGAATCAGAGAGAATATATTAAGGTCTTGACTTTCAATACCACGGGTGGCATCAATCATCAAAATACAGACATCAGAATTTTCTATAGCACGGATAGCACGGATAACGGAATAATACTCTATATCCTCGTTAACTTTAGCTTTTTTACGGATACCGGCAGTATCTACGAGATAAAAATCCATACCGAATTTGTTATAACGGGCATAAATAGAATCGCGGGTAGTGCCTGCAATATCGGTAACGATATGACGGTCTTCACCGATAAAGGCATTAATAATAGAGGATTTGCCGGCATTAGGGCGACCAACAACGGCAAAACGAGGAAGATTTTCCTCAAGAAGAGTGTCATTATCCGGCAAAAAAGTAACCAAATGGTCGAGTAACTCACCGGAACCAAGGCCATTAACTGCAGAAAAAATAAACGGATCGCCGAGACCTAAAGAATAAAATTCCGCGGCTTGATATTGAAGGTCGAAAGTATCGACTTTATTAGCGACGAGGACAATATTCTTTTTTGAAGCACGAAGGATTTTTGCCACATGAAGGTCCAAATCAGTAATGCCACTAAGCACGTCAACGACAAATAAAATCACATCAGCCTCTTCAATAGCGATGGCAACTTGGCGATTTATCTCTTCTTCAAAGATATCATCGGAGTTAACCACCCAACCACCGGTATCAACGATAGAAAAATCTTTACCACACCATTCACACAGACCGTATTGACGGTCACGCGTAGTACCCGCCTCCTCATTAACAATAGCGCGACGGCTTTTCGTAAAACGATTAAAAAGAGTGGACTTGCCCACATTAGGGCGACCTACAATAGCTACTAAATTACTCATTATTCATAAAAAAATCGGGTTACACACTCACCTTCTCAGACTACCCCGTGACCACAGCATAATGCATGAAGCGGAAAAGTAACCCTTTGTTAAACATTAAATAAATTCCATTGCAAAGGTACAAAAAATTTTTTAACAACATAAACAGAGTAATATTTTTAATGCTACTCTCAACAATATATAATGAATTTTACCATTGTAAAAAAAAATCGTACCTTTGCAGAGCCGAAATCGTAGTCTATTGCACGTTGCCGTAGACATAAAAACGACGGATTATCTATTATATGCATAAAGCAGGTTTTGTAAATATTGTGGGCAACCCGAATGTAGGTAAGTCCACACTGATGAATGCCCTTGTAGGCGAAAGAATTTCCATTATCACTTCTAAAGCGCAAACAACTCGCCATAGAATAATGGGCATCGTAAACGGAGAAGACTTTCAAATAGTTTACTCCGACACACCCGGAGTTCTAAAACCAAATTACAAGTTACAAGAGAGTATGCTAAACTTCTCGGAATCTGCATTGACAGACGCCGACATACTACTTTACGTGACCGACGTACTCGACAGTGCCGAGAAAAACGCCTTCTTTATGGAGAAAGTAAAGGCGATGAAAGACGTTAAAACGATACTTATAATCAACAAAATAGACCTTATCGACCAGCCAAAATTAGAAGAACTCGTAGATTTTTGGCACAAAGAATTGCCCCACGCTGAAATATTCCCAGTATCAGCAATAGAAAAATTCAATATCGAGCCCCTTTTCAAACATATCAAAGACTTACTTCCGGAATCTCCGGCATTTTTCGACAAAGACGCTCTAACCGACCGCCCGGAACGCTTTTTTGTCAACGAAATAATACGAGAAAAAATACTACTTAATTACGATAAAGAGGTGCCTTATGCCGTAGAAGTAGCCGTAGAATCTTTTAAAGAAGACGACAACATCATACGCATCAGTGCCGTAATATTTTGTGAAAGAGAATCGCAGAAAGGAATATTAATAGGTAAAGGAGGCTCGGCATTACGAAAAGTAGGTACCGAAGCCCGCCACGACATAGAGAGATTTTTCGACAAAAAAGTATTCCTACAACTTTACGTTAAAGTAGAAAAAGAGTGGAGAAACAGGGAGCGCAAACTCCGCAACTTCGGCTACCAAATCGAGCACCAATAATTATTAATTACAAATATTTAAAAAACCCATCTTATGATTAAAAAAAGCATTTACATTTTTGTTTTGCTATTTGTAGTGTCACTAATCATCTATATAACAGATGCACGACGATACAATTATAGCAAACCTGAATTAGTTAAAACCGAGCTAATTCCTATTTATGCCACAGACACTATTCAGCACACTCAAATGCACAAGTTCATTTGCCTTTACAAAAGTAAATTAGACAAGTCGATGAATCAAGTAATAGGTTTTGCACCCGAGACAATGGAGCCCAAACAGCCCGAGAGTGAACTATCGAACCTCATTGCGGACATCATGCTCGAAGAAGCCCGCAAAACCGAGCCATCAACGGCTGCTTGCGTCGCAAATATGGGTGGCTTCAGAGCTACTCTATACCAAGGTAACATCACTATAGGCAATATTTTCAGTATTTTACCTTTTGAAAACACCCTTGTAATACTGAAATTAAAGGGAAGTGACATCATAGAATTAGCAGACATCATCGCTATGAGAGGCGGAGAAGCAGTATCCGGAATAACATTGCATATCAACGGTAAAGGAAGTGCCGATAATCTACTCTTACAAGGCGAAAAAGTAGACCCTGAAAAGGAATATTATATTACAACAAACGATTATCTCTCTTTTGGGAACGACCAAATGACTCCACTTGCCAACTATTCCGAAATAATAAAACCGGGCACAACTATAAGAGATATTATGCTCAATTACATTACTAAAGAAACTGCAAACGGCAGAGAAATAAAAGGCAAAAAAGACGGTAGAATAACAAAATAAAAGGAGAGATACAATATGAAACACAATATATTATCAATCATTATAGTAGTGGCACTACTCATGACAGGATGTAAACAAGAACGCACACCACTACAAATAATATTTACAAACGACAGTCACAGTCAAATAGAGCCAATCAAAGACAGAGGGGGATATGAAGCCAGAGCAGCGGTAATCGACTCATTACGCAAAGAAAATCCCAACACCATATTACTTGATGGAGGCGATATGTTTCAAGGATCACCATATTTCAATTTCTATAACGGACGTGTAGAAGTAGAAGCATATAACCTTATGGGATATGATGTAGCCACATTGGGCAATCATGAATTCGACCTTGGTATAGACACATTAGCAGCACGCATCAAAGAGATGAATTACAAGATAGTATGCAGTAATTACGACGTGCAAGGCACACCACTCGAAGACTTGATATTGCCATATACCATAATAGAAAAGGAAGGATGGAAAATAGGCATATTCGGATTGTGCGTCAATCCAAGCGGACTCATTTCGCCACTCAACATACCGGGAGTAACTTACGAAGACCCGATAAAAGCCGCTGAGAAATATGCCGACATACTTCGTAATAAAGAGAAATGCAATTTGGTAATTGCACTCTCTCACCTCGGGTTATTCACTTCGGAATCGCCCGACTCAATATGCGATAAAAGCTTGATAGAGAACAGCAAAGCAGATATTGACATAATCATCGGCGGGCATACACATACCGAACATGGGGGGTATAAATTTGCCAATCAAAACGGTGATAGTGTATTAGTGGCACAAGAGCAAAAATCCGGTCTCAACATATATAGTTTGACGGTGAAATAAAAAAGTAATAAAAACATTTTGTCAATTCAAATAAAAGGCTTACCTTTGTGCCGGTTTTCGAACCGAAATGAATTTTATTTTAAACCACTAATTATTATGTACTTAGACGCAGAAAAGAAAAAAGAAATCTTTGGAAAATACGGAAAGTCTAACACTGATACCGGCTCACCAGAGGCTCAGATAGCATTGTTTTCATACCGTATTAGCCATTTGACTGAGCACCTCAAGTCAAATCATAAAGATTATAGCACAGAGCGCGCACTAAAAATGCTTGTAGGTAAACGTCGTAGAATGCTTGATTACCTCAAACAAATCGACATCGAGCGTTACCGCGCTATCGTTAAAGAGCTTGGTCTCCGTAAATAATCCAAGTTCCTTACAAAAAATAAAAGAGGTTGTGTATTTCTCGATACACAACCTCTTTTTTTATACAAGAAAAAAAATGTATATTTGCAAAACGAAATAACATCAAATAATAATTGATATTAACAACCATAAAATAGCACAATTATGATAATTACAACGACTCCAACCATCGAAGGCTACGAAATAAGAGAGTATAAAGGTATAATATTCGGAGAAGTAGTAGCAGGAGTAAACATCATCAAAGACTTTAAAGCATCATTAACAAACTTTTTTGGAGGGCGCAGCGGGTCATACGAAGACGAGCTGATAAAATCGCGCTACAACGCACTAAAAGAATTAGAAAGTCGCGCGCAACAAATAGGAGCAAACGCAATAGTAGGCGTAGACATCGACTACGAAACATTAGGCAACAACGGCAGTAACATGCTCGTAGTCATCGCCTCCGGCACAGCGGTAGTCGCCGTGAAAAAATAGATAAGATTAAGGTTGGATGTTATTTTATTACAATAACACCTCGACTATCAAAATATAATCACTACTTTTTACACAATCAAGTACAATGATTATGTAAAAAGCAGTGATTTAAGGATAATTACGTCAATTATTTTAAAACAATTTTATACTCATCTAATAAGAGTGATTCTATTAACATTTCAGAAAAAACGCCCGCTCCATAATTGCCTTAGGAACTCTTCTGCAGGCCATATCTCTATACCATCATCGGTCATGCGTGGGGATTTGTCATGCGAGATGCAAATATAATGACACTGTGGATGCTCTTCACGAAAGGCTCTAATACCTTTCAAATGCCTATTCTGCACTTCCTCACATGATTTAACCTCGATGGCATACTTTACTTCATGGCTATATGGCTCAAATATTATGATGTCCACTTCAAACCCAGATGCGGTGCGCCAATAAGCCGCCTGCAAGTCCGACTCACTGTAGCTCAGGTATGCTATTGTCTCCTGCAACATTAGGTGTTCAAGGGCATGACCATAGTCGATGCTACCTGGCTGCAAGTTGCGTCGATGGGTAAGATAATTAACGATTCCTATATCGAAAAGATAGAATTTCGGAGCTTGTATTACGCGCCTTTTGACGCTTTTGGTATAGGCCGGCAGTTGATAGCCTAATAGAGTTTCTTCGAGTATGGAGAAATATTCCTTGACAGTAGGAGCACTCACACCACAGTCGGTAGCAATATTTTTGTAGTTTAGAATCTCACCATCATTGATTGCCGCAATTTCAAGAAATCTTGTGAATGAGGATATATTCCTTGTCAGTGCTTCCTCCTTAATCTCTTCACGCAGGTAATCACCCACATAAGACTGAAGCCTCTTTGTAGGATTGTCAATAAGATAATGACGTGGAAGCATTCCGTTGTTGATAGCTCTTGAGAGACTGAAATCAGGGATTTCGGCACTGACAAATGGGAACAGTTGCTGTCTTATAGCCCTGCCTCCAAGTAAGTTCGCACCGCACCGTCTGAGTTTTCTGGCACTTGAACCACTTAATATAAAACGCATATTACGACGTGACATTAGCCAATGCACCTCATCGAGCAATTCCGGGATTTTCTGAATCTCATCAATTATCACTAATGTACCGCTGTCAATCATGTTTAGTTCATTACGGAGCAATGATGGTTGTCTTCGGAATCGTTCATAAAGGTCAGACTCCAGAAGGTCATAATACTTCGCCTCTGGAAAACGCTGCATCAAAAGAGTGCTTTTACCTGTCTGTCTGGCTCCCCACAAGAAGATACTATCCTCCGATTCTTCAATTTTTATTTTTCTTTCTATCATATTGCTTAAATTACTAATATAGTGATATTTGCGTGATGATAATTAAAAGTTATACTTTCGATTATCATGATAATTAAAAGTTGTACTTTTGATTATCATGGTGCAAATATACTTGTTTTTCGTGACTTAAGCAAACTTTTAAATTGAAAATACTCATTTTTTAACAAGTTTTATTCTTTTCGTCATCTGATAAGATTATTAATCTTGACACCAG
>SAMEA3663246__coassemble_1019_pt1 | contig 7707 bp, 6 predicted proteins | sample SAMEA3663246__metabat2_low_PE_003 | metagenome-assembled genome bin SAMEA3663246 (sample SAMEA3663246) | pig gut metagenome | biome: pig gut; feature: pig-associated habitat; material: faeces | place: China | collected 2013
GATAAATGCCTCTTTTGTAGAAGCTTATTATAAAGTATATCACAATAGTGGCATCTCCTTCCTCCGTAGATTGATGGCTGGTGTAGAACAAGAGATGAATACCTTAACTATCGGTACTCTCAGTGAGTTGTACGATGGTAACCCGCCTTTCCGCGGTCATGGCGCAATGAGTTTCGCCATGTCGGTAGCAGAAAATTTACGCGCAATGGCGCTCCTCTCTGAATATGAACAGAGGTAGTATTTTGTAACAATTATAAAATCTGATATATGAAAGCATTAATGTTCGGATGGGAGTTTCCCCCTCATATCCTCGGCGGTCTTGGTACTGCCAGTTATGGCCTTACAAGAGGAATGAGTCTTCAACCCGATATGGAGATTACTTTTGTGATTCCCAAGCCGTGGGGTGATGAAGATACCTCGTTCCTTAATATCATAGGGGCTAACTCCGTTCCTGTAGTCTGGAAAAATGTCGATTGGAATTTTGTTAACGAACAACTCGCCGGTCGCCTCGACCCGAATACATATTTTAAATTTCGTGATGGCATTAAATACGATTTTACACGTATAGGTACTAATGCCCTTGGTTGCATAGAATTTTCCGGACGTTACCCCGATAATCTTCTCGAAGAAATATCCAATTACGAGGCTGTGGCTAGCGTACTTGCTCATTCACTCGATTTCGATATAATTCACTCACATGATTGGCTTACTTATCCGGCAGGTATTTTTGCTAAGAATATCTCCGGGAAACCCCTTGTAATACACGTACATGCTACCGATTACGACCGGAGCCGCGGTCAGGTGAACCCCGATGTGTACCGTATCGAAAAAGAGGGTATGGATAGAGCTGACCATATTATTACCGTTTCGAACCTTACTCGCAACACCGTAATAGAAAAGTATCATCAAAACCCCGATAAAGTTACTACCGTACATAATGCAGTAGAACCACTATCTTTTGTAAATGAATTACATAAGTCAGAAAGAGAAGATAAGATAATCACTTTTCTCGGAAGAATAACGATGCAAAAAGGGCCCGAATATTTTGTAGAAGTGGCGGCAAAGGTGCTCCAAAATACCGATGGCGTGCAATTCGTAATGGCAGGTAGCGGTGATATGATGAACCAAATGGTGCGACTTGCCGCACAAAAAGGTATTTCGGATAAATTCCATTTTACAGGCTTCCTTAAAGGGCGTCAAGTGTACGAAATGCTCGCCGAAAGCGATGTGTATATGATGCCTTCCGTTTCTGAACCTTTCGGTATCTCTCCACTCGAAGCTATGCAATGCGGTACCCCTTCTATAATATCCAAACAGAGCGGGTGCGCCGAAATACTTAACCATGCCCTGAAAACAGATTATTGGGATATCGACGCAATGGCAGATTATATCCATGCTATTGTTAAATATCCTGCCCTTTATAAAACCCTGCGTGTAGAAGGTATTAATGAAATTAATAATATACGTTGGGAATATGCAGGACAAAAAGTGCGTAATATTTACGATAAAGTTTTGCTTAATTATTAACCTTTCTATTCTCACTATTATGAAAACCATAAACTTCTGCTTTAGAGTACATCAAAGATATAATCTAAAACAATATCGCTTTTTTGAAATCGGTAACGACCATTATTATTACGATGATTACGAAGACGAAATGTCCGTTACCACAGCCGCAAATCAAATATATTTAGAGGCTAATAACCTGCTCTTAAATATGATAAAAGATTTTAACGGCCGCTTTAAAGTCTCTTTTATCATCTCAGGTTTGGCTCTCGACCAATTGGAAAAATTTGCTCCCGAAGTAATCGATAGCTTTAAAGCCCTTGCTAAAACCGATAATGTAGAGTTCATCGCTACTCCTTATGCTCATTCTCTCGCGTCTTTATACGACGATGATGAATTTGCTCGACAACTTAAGCTACAGTCTGATAAAATTTACGACCTCTTTGGTAAACGTCCTTCTACTTTAGCTAATACATCATTGATATATAGTGATGAAATTGCTGCAAAAGTGGCTAAATTAGGCTATAAAAATATTATTATCGAAGAGACAAAACATGTTATGGGCTGGAAGAGTCCGCATTATATATATCACTCTGCAGTAAATCCGAAAATCAAGCTCCTTGTGCGTGATAATAAACTCAGTGATGATATTAATTTCCGTTTTTCTCAAGGTAGCTGGCATGAATATCCACTTACTGCAGATAAATTTATGTCGTGGATTGCAAACTCTCCTAAGGAAGAAGAGGTGTACAATATATGTATGGGATATGAAGCCCTCGGAAAATTAAATGTCAAGTCTTCCGGAATATTCGATTTCTTCCGTAAATTGCCGGAATATGCTATCGAAAATAATATTACATTCTCAACCCCTTCTAAAACTGTAGAAACATTCAAATCAATAGATGCCCTCTCTGCAGTTTATCCTATTTCGTGGACCGATGAAGAAAAGGATGTTAGTGCCTGGTGCGGTAATGAGTTACAAAACGAAGCTCTTTCTAAATTGTATTCGCTCTCGGAGAGGGTCAATCTTTGTAATGACCTTTCAATAAAAATGGATTGGCAATGCCTTCAAGATTCTTACCACTTCTTTTTTATGACTACCAAACATTATTCTAATGGTAGGATTTTTGCTCAACAAGTGCCTTACGATACTCCATATGATGCGTTTATTAATTATATGAATGTACTTAGCGATTTTATAGAGAGAGTAAAATCGCAATTCCCAACAAATATTGAGGACGAAGAACTCAATTCTCTATTAAAGACTATTAATTATCAAAATGCCAAAATAGAAGAGCTCGAACGTAAATTAAAGAATAAAACCAAGAAGGCTTAAAGCCGACTGTTTTTTATATTTAACAAGCACTTTTTCGGATGATAAAGATTTACTTTTTTACCGAAAAGGTGCTTGTTGGTTGTTTTTTAACACTATAATGCCTTTGTAAGTGAATTTTGGTATGTATCAAGATGGTGATGACGTTTATTACGCTTTAAATAAATTAGATAATAATAGCGATTTGATGTCAAGATATACTATTGTTGTTTACAAAGATGATGAAATGGTATTAAGCATAAATGGATATACAAAAGGTGTAGTTGTAAACAATGGTGTTGTTTATTCCTTAATAGGGCGCGGTACGACTTCCGTTTTTTATGAAAATGACAGACAAATATATGCCATTTCTCAAGATAAAACTGAGTGTGAGGGTATTGTTTATTTTGGTGATTAATGTTTTGTCATTAGTTATTTGCTACTATTTGTAAATACGTTTTCTTAATATTTAAGCACTTTTTCTGCAGAGAAATAATCATCTTTCTACCGAAAAAGTGCTTTTTTGTGTGATAAAAGTCGCTGTATTTGGCTTGTGTTCATAAATTTCTTCTTTGCAAACTGCTGAACTATACGATGTTTTGAATAAAGTTTAGCATGAGAGAAATTTTTCTTCTTTTTCCCTTGTTTATTTGCAAAAAGGTTGTACCTTTGCATCGGGTAAGTCCTACACGACCAGCTCCCTTTGAACTCCCCCAGGGTTTGATCGCAGCAAGGGTAGAAGGTCGTAGCGGTGCGATGTAGATCGCTTACCTGTTTTGCCTCTTTAGCTCAGTTGGCCAGAGCACGTGATTTGTAATCTCGGGGTCGTTGGTTCGAATCCGACAAGAGGCTCGAAAAGAATTACCAATTGGTAATTCTTTTTTTTTGTATATCGTTCTCCCTTTTTTCTTTAATTCAAAAGTTTTGTGTAACATATTTTATGTGTACATTTTTAGTCTTGAACCATTACTATTCTCTCCATATTTCTGATATCGAAGATGCCATTGTACGACCATATGCCAATCAAGTTGTAACTCTCGACATATTGAATTGATTGTTTCTCCGCAGAGAATGCGACTGACTATATTCAACCGTTCTTCATAATTATGATGTTTATACATAATGCACCCCTAAAGTTTTGTGTCTAACTTTTTGGGTGCACTTCATCAAGGTGTGCGCGCTTTTTCTGTGTTGAAATTTTTATCTAAATATATTTTGTTTATTGATTTTTTTTTTACATTTGCATGTCGTAAAATTTAGATTTGTTCAAGTCTATTCGAGCTGATGTTTTATATATTGGTTGTTAGTATTTAACTTGTTGTGATATAATAATTTAATTGTAATTATATTAGTTCGTAGGCAGTATAAATCTTATTATTTACTCAACTAAAATATTTGTTAAACATTAAATTTTTTAGCCCTATGAAAAAACTACTTTTTATTATTTGTTCGGTATGTGCATTTATCTTTACATCTTGTCATTATAAATGTAGTAAATCTTTATTTGATTATGTGCCGAAGTCTTATTTTTCTCAATATTTTCCGGTTGAAGGTACTGAAGTAAAATATCATAATAATGCTTTTGATACTATTACTTTTATCACGGGAAAGCCAAGTTTAATATGGTATGATGATATTGAAAATAACGGCGTTAATACTTTTGAAAATGCAAAGGGAATGATGGACTACAAGATGTCAAATGTAGACGATGCCCTCTATTTTAATATTTATATTACCGGATATTTACATACAAAAGAACAAATTACTGTTTGTCAATATACTTGTCATATTAATGACTCTATTTATATTGATTATTGCGATTCTTTGTACTGCCACCCAACAGAGCTTGTTCAAAAATGCTTAGGTGATAACATAGTTATTTTAAATAATAGTGGTGATTTGGTTTTTGAAATCCGACAAAATGTTGGAGTTGTTAAATTCTTCAATAAGAATGAATATTGGTTTTTAGTAGAATAAATGCTTTTTTGATGTGAAATAATAGAAAAGAAAGAGACTGCCTAAATCACTTAGACAGTCTCTTTCTTTTACTATAAGTTCAAATTAAATTATTTATTTGCAGCTTCGAAGTCTTGCATACATTTTACAAGAGCTTGTACTGACTCAAGTGGACATGCATTGTAGATAGATGCACGGAAACCACCTACTGAGCGGTGACCTTTAATACCTACCATACCACGCTCTTTTGCAAATGCCATAAAGTCAGCCTCTTTATCTTTGTATTGCTCTGCCATTACAAAGCATACGTTCATGATAGAACGGTCTTCTTTTGCAGCTGTGCCTACAAACATAGAGTTACGGTCGATTTCATTGTAAAGAAGTGTAGCTTTTTCTACATTCAATTTGTTCATAGCTTCTACACCACCGAGTTTCTTAACCCATTTCAATGTTTCGTGCATTACGAAAATAGGGAATACAGGAGGAGTGTTGAACATAGAGATGTTACGCTCTTCTTCTGATGCGTGTGTAGCGAAATTTACCATTGTTTGTAATGGACGGTTGATTTTGCCAAGAAGGTCACGACGGATGATAACAAATGTTACACCGGCAGGGCCTACGTTCTTTTGTGCACCACCATAGATAAGGGCATATTTGCTTACGTCTACAGGGCGGCTCATGATATCTGATGACATGTCGGCTACCAAGTTGATTGGGCAATCCATATCATAACGGATTTCTGTACCGTAGATAGTGTTATTTGTTGTGATGTGGAAATAATCTGCATCTGTTGGGATTACATAGTTCTTTGGAATATAAGAATATGTCTTGTCTTCTGATGATGCTACGATTTCTACTTCACCATAGAATTTTGCCTCTTTGGCTGCTTTCTTTGCCCATACACCTGTTTGAAGATAAGCGGCTTTTTTCTCTAATAAGTTGGCTGGTACAGTGAAGAATTGTGTTGATGCACCACCACCGAGGAATAATATCTCGTAATTCTCTGGGATGTTAAGAAGCTCACGCCATAAGTCACGTGTCTCTTTCATTATTCTTTCCCATCCCGGTGTACGGTGTGAAATTTCCAAAATACCAATACCTGTTCCGTCAAAATCACGGATGGCTTCAATTGCAGATTCTACTGCTTCGCGAGGAAGTACGCATGGTCCTGCGTTGAAATTGTGCATTTTCATAATAGTAATGCTAGTTAAGTTGTTATTATTTAGTTATTTATATTTTTATGCTGTGCTTTATTTTTACGCACCAAAGGTAGTTATTTAATTATTATTGAACAAATTTTTTTGTCTCTTTTTTTAATTATATATGCCGATGCTTTTTCCTTTGCCTTCCTGCTTCTTTTTTACTTAAATAGTATCTTGAAGGCTTCGTCGACTTTTGATGCTCCGAGTATCTCTATTTTGTATTTCTTCTTATCTATCATTCCGCTGTTGAAGTCCGGAATAATTATTCTTTTAAAGCCTAATTTTTCCGCTTCGCTGATGCGTTGATCTACTCGCATTACCGGTCGGATTTCTCCACTTAAGCCTACTTCTCCAGTCATACATATGTTACTTGGTATCGCTAAATCCAAGTTGCTGGATAATACCGATGATATTACTGCGAGGTCTATTGCGGGGTCGTTGACGCGTAGTCCTCCTGCGATATTTAGGAATACGTCTTTTTGGGGCAATTTAAATCCTGCCCGTTTTTCTAATACTGCCAAGAGCATATTCATCCTGCGTATGTCGAAGCCTGTTGCACTGCGCTGTGGTACTCCATATGCCGACGTGCTTACCAGGGCTTGTACTTCTATCAAAAACGGCCGGATACCCTCTATCGTTGCTGATACGGCAACGCCACTAAGCTCCATATCGGTATGGCTTAGAAGCATTTCGCTCGGATTGGTCACTTCTCTCAGCCCGCTACTTTGCATCTCATAAATGGCTATCTCATCTGTGCTGCCAAAGCGGTTTTTATGCGCTCGTAATATGCGGTACATATAGTTGCGGTCGCCCTGTAGTACCGTGTCTACTATGTGCTCTAATATTTTTGGTCCTGCAATGCTGCCTTCTTTAGTGATATGACCGATAACTATTACCGGGGTATTTGTCTCTTTCGCAAATTTTAATAGCGATGCGGAGCATTCTCTCACTTGTGTTAAGGTGCCACTACTTTGTTCTATCGTTGTGGTCGATATGGTTTGTATCGAGTCTACAATAAGCAAGTCAGGCTCTATTTCTTTTATTTGGGTAAAAATATTTTCTAATACCGTGTCGCTGTAGATGTAGCATTCACTTTGCATCTCTCCGATGCGTTCGGCTCGTAATTTCAGCTGAGTAGCACTCTCTTCTCCACTGGCATAGAGTATCTTCTTTCCTTTCATACCTAATGCTACTTGTAGTATGAGGGTGGATTTGCCTATGCCGGGTTCGCCACCTATTAGCACCATACTGCCGGGTACTATTCCGCCTCCCAATACTCTGTTAAGCTCTCCGTTGCCGGTATCAAGTCTTGGTAGATGTTCTGTTTTTATCTGACTGACTAGTTGGGGCTTGCGCTCTTCTTGTAATTGCTTGTGATGCGTGTAACTTCGTGTGGTGTCGGGCTTTACGGTATATTCTACTATGCTGTTCCAAGCTCCGCAAACAGGGCATTTCCCATAGGCTTGCGGGAAATCCGCTCCGCACTCTTTACATAAATATGTGGTCTTGCTTTTTGCCATTGTTTTATCGTTTCCAGAAAGATGGTGAGAATAATAATAGTATAGTAAATAATTCTAAACGGCCTAATAACATTAAGAACGACATATACCATTTTGCTGCTGCAGGTAGCATATAGTAGTTGCCTGCAGGACCTTGTGCTCCGAGTCCCGGTCCTGCATTATCCAATGCCGTAAGTGATACGCCTATCGCTTCGTTAAGCGGTAGACCGAA
>SAMEA3663246__coassemble_1485_pt1 | contig 6224 bp, 7 predicted proteins | sample SAMEA3663246__metabat2_low_PE_003 | metagenome-assembled genome bin SAMEA3663246 (sample SAMEA3663246) | pig gut metagenome | biome: pig gut; feature: pig-associated habitat; material: faeces | place: China | collected 2013
TGTTGCTCAGGAACTTATAAATAAAGTTAAATTATAGTGTTGCGGAATTAAGGTTTAATAAAAAGTTCATATATGTAATAAAAAATCCGAATGAGAAATCATTCGGATTTTTTTTGTCCCTAATTATTAACTTGTCGATATTTTATCTTTTCTTCTTCATTATTTTCTGATTCATTCCTCCTTTTTGTACTGCACGCATCATTTTTTGCATGTCTGAGAATTGTTTGAGGAGGCGATTTATTTCTACCATTGTGCGACCGCTACCTTTGGCAATACGGTTTTTACGGGATGCATCTAATAGAGAAGGATTTTCTCTCTCCTCTTTGGTCATAGATAAGATGATGGCTTCTATTCCTTTAAAAGAATCATTGTCGATATCTACATCTTTTATAGCTTTTCCTACTCCCGGAATCATAGAGGCAAGTTCTTTGATATTACCCATCTTCTTGATTTGTTGTATCTGGTTGTAGAAATCATCGAAGTTGAATTGATTCTTGGCTATCTTCTTAGAGAGTAATCTCGCCTCTTTTTCATCGTATTGTTTTTGTGCACGTTCAACGAGAGATAAAATATCACCCATACCTAAAATACGGTCTGCCATACGATTAGGGTGGAAGAGGTCGATATCCTCCATTTTCTCACCGGTACCTATGAATTTTATCGGTTTGTCGACTACGGTACGGATGGATAATGCGGCACCACCGCGGGTATCTCCATCGAGTTTGGTCAGTACAACGCCGGTAAAGTCGAGTCTGTCATTGAATTCTTTTGCTGTATTTACTGCGTCTTGACCCGTCATTGAGTCTACAACAAATAAGATTTCTTTTGGGTTGATAGCTTCTTTAATTGCGGCTATTTCTTGCATCATCTGTTCGTCTACCGCCAAACGTCCTGCTGTATCTATTATGATAATATCTTTGCCGTTTGCTTTTGCAAAAGATATGGCATTTTTTGCAATGTCTACCGCATTCTTATTATCCGGTTCTGAGTAAACTGGAACTTCTATTTGCTCGCCAAGTACTTTTAATTGCTCTATGGCGGCAGGACGGTACACGTCGCAAGCTACCAAGAGTACGTTTCTGCCTTGCTCTTTTTTCAATTTATTGGCAAGTTTGCTGGAGAAGGTGGTTTTACCGGAACCTTGTAGACCGCTCATAAGTATGACGGCTGGGTCGGAAACGGTGCCTTTTGAGTTTAATTCTACATTTGTGCCACCCATCAATTGTGCTAATTCGTCGTGCACAATTTTTACCATCATCTCTTGTGGCTTCACGGCGAGGAGAACGTTTTGCCCTAAAGCTTTATTCTTTACATCATCGGTAAAAGTTTTGGCTACTTTGTAGTTTACGTCGGCGTCAAGGAGTGCTTTTCTGACGTCTTTTAAAGTTTCTGCTACGTTGATTTCGGTAATTTTTCCTTGACCTTTGAGTATCTTAAACGATTTTTCTAATCTTTCACTTAATGATTCAAACATGTTTATTTAATTTTGTTGTTGTTCATTTTTTTCAGCCCGCAAAGTTACGATTTTTTATTTGGTTGTACAATAGTTTGTTTGCGGTTCTATTTCTGTTTCTTTTTCTTGTAAATGGATATGTCATCAATCCCGAAGTCGTTTCCCGGAGAACGGATTCCGGTATTGAAAAATATCACTCTTATAGATGTGATGTCGGCAGTGTTGAAGTCGAAAGTCACCTCTTGCCATTTGGCAGAGCAGGTGTAGTCGTCTATTCGATAAAGTGTTTCGTCGGATTTTAAAGGTCCTACACAATGGCGGGCTATCTCTTTGCCATTGTCATCGAGAATGATTATATCGAATGTTGGGTCTTGAACTTTCCAAAAGTGCTCTTCAAACCATTTCTTTTGGTATGTAGTATAGCAGTTGACCACCCATAATGAAAATGTTAATGTGGAATTAGACGGGATATCGTTAACGTTGAACATATAAAATATATCTTTTACCAATCCGCCATCTATCTGTAAAAAATATCCTTTTGTATAATCTTTATCGAATGTATGGTCACTTTGCGCGTACCATTGAGAGCGAGTGTTGTGGTTTCCGTTGAAGAAAGCTATTTTGCGAAGTGAATAGCTGCCCGAATGAGATTCGTTTTCGGTTATGTGTTCGTAAAAACAACCTATTAAAGGTTCTTGGCAAACTTCGGCATCTTCAATATCATTGCCTTTGAAATCTTCAAAATATATTATTTCCTTTTTGTTTTGCGCCGTAAGCAGTATAGTGTACGTTGCAATAAGGATTATAAATGAAAACAATCGTTTTGCCATAAGATATGATTAATGTGTGTTCGGGCGTTGAGCTTGTTTTATACGAAAAAAGGAGTAAGCTATTTACTTACTCCTTCTCGTTGAGGTACCTAGCAGAATCGAACTGCTGTATACGGTTTTGCAGACCGGTGCCTAACCACTCGGCCAAGGTACCTTGTTTCTCTTTGCGACTGCAAAGGTAATACATTTTATTGAATGTACAAAATATTTTTATAAAAATTATTTCTGTACTTTTGGAGTAGGTTGTACTTCTTTCATCATCAGCATTTTAAATTCTCTTTCTGCATCACAGTACTTGAAAACTTTCTCTGTAGACATTATTTTTTTCAAGCTGTTAATGAATTCAGCTTCTCTTTCTCCTTGGTATTTTTTCTCGGTTGTGATGATATTTATGAAATTGTTGTACGAATCTTCCGTTTGGTTAGCTTCGCACTCTTTAAAGGCTTTGAATATTTTTCTGTGAGAGGCTCGTATTTCCTCCTCATATTTATTGAAAAGAGTTGTAAAAGCGGCACTTTCAGTTTCCGTTAAATTCATCTTTTCCACAAAATAAAGGCGTTTCTTTTCGGTCATTTGCTGTTGCCATTGTTGTCTTGAAACTTTGGTTTGAGTACTTTTTGGAGCGTTTTGTTGAGCAAATAACGTAGTTGCTACCAAAGAAAGAATGATTATATTGATAAATTTTTTGTACATAGTTCGTTTTATTTATTCTAAGGTTGGAAATTCTGATAGAGCAAGATACTCTTCAATTTGAATAGCATCGTAATAGTCTACAATTTCGTTGTAGTAAGTGTCGGAATTAATTGTAGTGTTAGCTTGTATATGGTCGTTATTAACAGTATTATCGGTATTATTGTGGTTGAATACAAAAATTCCGCAAAGTAAACCTATTGCAGCAGCTGCAACGGAAGTTGAAATCCAAGTAATTGGGATTATTTTTTTCTTCTTTTCTGAGAATAATGGGGTGCTTTCAACGACTTCTTCGCTCTCTATTTCTGCAATTTTTGCTGATAAACGAGCCTCGAAATCATCGAAATAGTTGTCCGGTATTGAAAAATTCTCTTCAATATCAAAACTTTGATCAATATCTTTTTCGTTGTCTATCATAATCGTATGAATTTTCTTGTTATATTGACTATGAGTACCCTAAAAAGGTTTAATCCTCTTCTTTAATAAATTGTTCAATTTTTTTTACTGCAATATGATAAGAAGCTTTTAGAGCCCCTTCCGAGGTGCCGGTTATCTTAGAAATCTCTTCGTATTTCAAGTCTTCGTAATATTTCATATTGAATACCAGTCTTTGCTTTTCTGGAAGAGAAAGTATAGCTCTTTCAAATTTTTTTGCCATTTCATCACCATCGTAATAAGCATCAGCTTCCATTCTCGAAATCATTAAATCTTCGTATTCGATAGAAGTGGCAACGTTTTTAATACGCTGTTGGGCCAAAAAAGTAAGGGTCTCGTTGGTGGCTATTCTAAAAAGCCAAGTGTAGAGAGAACTGTCCCCTCTAAAATTCTCGATAGATTTCCACACCTTTACATATGTATTTTGAAGAACGTCATCTGCATCTTCATGTACGAGAACCATCTTTCTTATATGCCAATAAAGACGCTGTTTTGTGAGCTTAACTAATGTGTTAAAGGCAGTATTTCTCTTGTTTTTGTCTTTAAGTAAAGGAATTAATTCCTCCAAACGGTCGTTTTGCATATATAATTAATGTGTTGAAGCGGATAAATTCATATACCCGGCGAATGCAAAGGTACATAAAATTTTTTTATAATCTACTTTTTTCGAATATTATTTATTACAATATCTAAAAAATATAATTGTATATTTACCAACATAGTATGTAACGATTATCTTTTTCCTTTATTTACGATTTTGTGCTAATCATAATTGAACGTTTTGATTAAGCCAAATGAGCAGAACAAAGCTTGCTTTTGTTATGCCATGGCGACAACTGACGAACGAGCAAGAGGAGAGACTAACTTGTGTTAGGACTATCCCGCGCGAGGAGGAAGAAGACAAAGTCAAAACGTCTGTTGAAAACGAACGTTTTGAATTAGCACATAGAATAGACTTCAAATTTTGTCAATACTTTAGAATTTGCCATCCATTGATAGTATGATGAAAATATTTTAAAAAAGCTATTGCTGGTTAAAAATAAAGTCATATATTTGTAGGGTAAAATTTATTATTAATACTAGATATAAACAGATAATTTTATACAATAATGTTATGGCACTGCTATTTAAAAAATATATGTCTATTATCTTGGAATTATATGGGGCATAAGATGCTCTGAATGTTGGTCTTATGCCCCATATTTATGTGATATTATTTTTTTTATTTATAAATTTTAAAAACTATTTATTATGACACATTACAAAGTATTATATATATTGGTGATAACATTACTCTTATTAGGTTGTACAGAAAATATTAATCAATCCAATCAAATATATTATTCTCAACAATCTCCTGACTATGATGGGCAAAGTGCACTTTATAATATTCCAATGTTATCAAAAGACCAATTAAATGAAATTGCAGCAGATAATGATTATTTGAATTATAAGGAAGCAAGACAATTTGCTTACACTGAATTTATTTCAAATATAGATATCTTTTATTCTGAATATACAGAAGAAATAAAATTTGCACTCTCTTCTAATATCGAATTACCGCTAAAATTAACAAATAGACCGGCTGTAGTATTTAATTACGATGAAAAACCATATTATTATGAATTTGGTATTTTGCATAATGGTACTCTTATAGGGACTTTAGTAGCCCTGGCAAGTCCTGTAGAAAAGCAGGTAATCATAGATAGAATTTTTACAGAGCCACTTGATTATACTTCATATGCTTTTAATTATAAACGGTATATTGGTAATTACCCGGAGGTATATTACGGACTTTCATCAAATAATTTATATCAACAAATAATTACGCAAAATGGTTCTTTAGAACTCACAAACATTTCTTTAAACTCTTCTTCTAATGAATTTAATTTTACTGATTTTTACCCGAACGAAGATCTGGATTCAATGAGTGGAGAATTTAAAGAAAATGTAGGCATGCCTTATAAAGAATATTTAGATATCATAAATGATTCCCTTACAACAGTTAAGGCATGGTGGTTAGATAGAAAAAATCCGTTTGATTTTTATTTAGGAGGAGGTAATATTTCAGATAATTTTAATGTGCCGACAAATCAAAGAGATGTAATATCAGAGGCATTAAATAATAATGATTATACTGATAAATTTTTCCTTCAAAATTATCTTAACAACTCTTTACTGAATACAGTTTGGTACGGTGCTTGTGGACCATCAATTATGAGTTGGTTATATAGAGGAAAATATGATAGTTATCATCGCTTTTATATACCATTATATGGAGAAATCCATCCGAGTAATAATCAAACTGTATATCAAATATTTTATAACTATAATGTATATCCAAGATATTCAAAGAAAGATATTTATGATATAAGTCATGAATTAGATAATAGGCTTTATTATCAATGGTTTAAGCGGACAGATAGTTTGCGTAGTGGAGACGCACTATATCATCTGGGTTTGTCTCGAGGACTTAGAGAGGCGACGGATGAATTGTATAATGTTAGTTTTATTACATTAGACCAAGCGATAAGTTTAATGAAAACAACCAATGAACCTGTAGTAATAGTATGTGGAACGAAAGCAGGACCACATTATATAGGTGCTATTGGAATGGGATATATAATTAATAAAAAGGGTAAAAAGGGTCATAGTTATTTCTATTATATGGATAATGGTTATAAAACATCAGATGAAAATAATTATTATCCATGCTGGAAGAAAACTAATGGCTGGAATTTACACTATATTTGGAAACGACAATTTTAATTTTTAGGAGGGTTTTTTATGAAAAGAACAATTTTATTTAGTGCTAT
>SAMEA3663246__coassemble_2607_pt1 | contig 4545 bp, 6 predicted proteins | sample SAMEA3663246__metabat2_low_PE_003 | metagenome-assembled genome bin SAMEA3663246 (sample SAMEA3663246) | pig gut metagenome | biome: pig gut; feature: pig-associated habitat; material: faeces | place: China | collected 2013
ATTACTTGTGTAGATACCAAAGCGTGATTGATGCCGAGTTGTTTGCATACATACTCTTCTACAAAAGGAGGTATGTTGGCGAAATTACCCACAGCACCACTCATTTTGCCGGTTTCTACGTCTGCAGCAGCTCTTTCAAATCGCTCAATATTGCGTTTCATCTCGGCATACCATAATACCCATTTAAGGCCAAAAGAGGTGATGTCGGCGTGAATGCCGTGAGTACGTCCGATGCAAGGTTGTTTCTTAAAACGTATAGCTTGACTTTTTAATACCTCTATAAAATCTTGTAAATCTTTGCGGATTATGTCGTTAGCTTGTTTGATGAGGTAGCCGTTTGCGGTGTCTACCACATCAGTAGAGGTGAGTCCGTAGTGTATCCATTTTCTCTCTTCTCCTAAACTTTCGCTTACAGCACGCGTAAAAGCTACTACGTCGTGGCGGGTTTGTTGCTCGATTTCATATATTCGAGGTATAGAAAAAGAGGCTTTTTCCCATAATTTTTTTATGTCTTCTTTGGGTACGATGCCCAATTCGCTCCATGCTTCCGAGGCATAAAGCTCTACCTTTAAATAGGCGTTGAATTTGTTCTCTTCTGTCCATACATTGCGCATGACAGGGCGACTGTAACGGTCTATCATATCTCTGTTTTTTTTATTTGTTCTTAATAAAAAAAGCAATACTCGTAGGTATTGCTTGTTATTTATATCGCACAACGGAGCACATAACGCAATTGGTGCGGTTTTCTTGAGCACTGAAATTTTGCTTATGTTTCTGATTTTCACCGTTGTTCATAGTACTTTTGCTATATTATTTCGTGCATGCAAAGGTAAGTATTTATTATCATAGTTGCAAATAATTTTTGCCTCTTTTTAGCTGAATGAATAATATTTTATTCTCTTTTTATTTTGTTGGTATGGAAATAATCATTACCTTTGCAGTGCAGTTCGGGAATTATTTCTCCTGCCTTGTTATCGGATAAATAAGATGTGTTGTACCGATAAATGTTATTGTCAAGAAGTCTAATTCCAATTAGAATTCTTGTAATTTTTTTATTACTAAAACAATAAATACATTATATATTATGGCTGTAGTTTATATGACTGAAGAGGGCTATAAAAAGTTGATAGAACAGATAAAACAATTGGAGTCTGTTGAGCGCCCTCGTATATCTGCTCAAATTGCAGAAGCTCGTGATAAAGGAGATTTGAGCGAAAATGCCGAGTATGATGCCGCAAAAGAAGCTCAAGGCCTTTTGGAAATGAAAATATCTCAATTAAAAGATACTTTGTCTAATGCCAGAGTTATCGATGAGAGTAAGTTGTCGATGGATGCTATCCAAATTCTCTCTAAAGTTAGAGTAAAAGACCAAAAATCAGGTAGAGAAATGCAATATACCCTTGTATCTGAGAGTGAAGCAAATCTTCGTGAAGGTAAAATTGCTGTTAGTACACCTATCGGAAAAGCCCTTCTTGGTAAAAAAGTTGGTGACATTGTGGAAATTCAAGTTCCATCCGGTTTGTTGCATTTAGAGGTACTCGAAATTTCTATCTAATATTTCTGTTATGGCTACAATTTTTACTAAAATAATTAACGGCGAAATTCCGTGTTATAAAATAGCGGAAGACGATCGCTATTTCGCTTTCCTCGATATTAACCCAATGACTAAAGGGCACACTTTGGTGGTTCCTAAAATTGAGGATGATTACATTTTTAATCTCGATGAGGATACTTATGCGGGATTGATGCTCTTTGCAAAGCGTGTAGCACATGCTGTAGAGGCTGCTATCCCTTGTAAAAGGGTGGGCGTGGCTGTTCTCGGAATGGAGGTGCCTCACGTGCATGTACACCTTATTCCTCTTAATTCGGAAAAAGATATGATTTTTTCTAACCCAAAATTGAAGTTAGATGCTTCTGAAATGGAGAAAATCGCATCCGAAATTGCTTCTAATTTTAAATAATTAGCCTTTTATAATGTTGATAATCTTTTGAATACGAAAAAATATTTCAAAAGATGCATTTATAAGCTCGAAAATTTTGTGGAATAAATAAATAATTGTACCTTTGCACCGCAAAAATGGGATGGCGGGATAGCTCAGTTGGTTAGAGCGTCGGATTCATAACCCGGAGGTCTCGAGTTCAATTCTCGATCCCGCTACAAAAAAAGCAATTACGTTTCTTTTCGTAATTGCTTTTTTTATTTATTCGTGTTTGTGATTGCTGGATAATAATCCGCAGGCAGCCATGATATCTTCACCTCTTGAACGTCGGATTGTGCAGATTATTCCGTTGTTGCTAAGATAGTCGCGGAATGATGTCATCTTGGCGTCGGACGGACTGCAGTATGCCAATTCCGGTATTTTATGAAATCTGATAAGGTTTATTCTGCAGTGTAGCCCTTTTAATAACTTTATCAAAGCGGTAGCATGCCTTTGTGTATCGTTGATGCCTTCGAACATGATGTATTCAAAAGATACTCTCCGCTGGTGTTCCCAATCGTACTTCTTTAGCTCGTCGATAACTTGGATGATGCTATATTTCTTTTCCATTGGCATTATTTCTGCTCGTTCCGACGGTATCGGATTGTGTAGTGATATTGCCAAATGGCATTCTGTTTCTTTAATAAATTGTATCATACCGGGTATTACTCCTACCGTAGAAACCGTTATTCTGTGAGGGCTCCATCCTAAACCCCATGAGGATGTTAGTATCTTGCACGTTTGTAATATGGATAATAGATTGTCAAACGGCTCTCCCATTCCCATAAAAACGATATTGGTGAGCTTTGCGCTTTCCGGGATAGATAATATCTGGTTTGTTATTTCGCTTGATGTGAGGTTGCCGGACCAGCCTTGCTTCCCTGTCATGCAAAATAAGCAGTTCATTTTGCAACCTACTTGGCATGATACGCATAGTGTTGCCCTGTCGTCTTCCGGTATGTATACCGTTTCTATATTGCCATGCTCTGTTTTGAATAAATATTTTGTAGTGCCATCTATACTCTCTGCCCTCCATATAGGGTCGGATAGACCGATAGAGTAGTGCTCTTTCAGTAATTCTCTGCCTTTTAACGATATGTTCGTCATTTCATCTATCGAACGTACTCGCTTCTTGTATATCCATTCGGAAATCTGTTTTGCTGTGAATACAGGTAAATTGTGTGTAGTAACAATCTCTTTTAATTCGTCTAAACTTTTGCCTGATAGTGGTTCTTTGTTGTTCATATACGTATGTGGTGTGAACGGGGTTGTACAATAAAAAAGGCTACCCTTCTAAAACAAGAAAGGGCAGCCAACACGGCTACCTCAATCTTTTCTTAACCTTAAATCTAATACCATGAAAAACACATTGCAAATATACGATATTTTGATGTTTTGTCAATAGTGTAGTCCGTAAAATTTCGTAATTTAACTTAATTTAATATTGTATTTATTTATGCAATAAGGATATTTATTGTTAAAGTACTTGAATATAGGTGGTTATACAATAATGATGTTGTATATCATAATATGCTGTATAATATTAAAATAACAATATTTAATATTATATCGGTTGAGTTTTTATTCGTATGCTATTATAAAAAGTAATATTTTTCTCTTTAAAAGTAGCTTTTTGAATTAGAATCCTAGTTTTTACTGTTGTTTTGTTCTAATCCATTCTTGATTTCTTCCTAATATTCCTTTTTTATCCAGCGAGCCTCTTAAGATGAGTTTCTTGCTTTTCGGGTCGTACCAAATTTTACCGTAATAGGTTTTTCCGTTGTTAGGGTCTAAAACGGAGCCACCACATAATTTGCCATCTTTCCACTCCATATCTCGCAGAATTACCATACCCACTACCGGAGCATTGTGTAGTTCGCCACTGCATTTGGTACATTTCATATCTTCGTATCCGGCTACTAATATTTCAGTTATCTTACCATAGTATTTACCGTTTGTTGCTTTGAAGATATGTACTACAGATACAGGTATGTTTTCTTTGTCATCTATTGTTGTCCAATCTCCTAAGATGTTTTCAATTTGTGCATTTGTTGAAATGCAAAAGCTAAATAAGCAAATTATGCTTGCGATAATAATTTTCTTTGTCATGACTGTCATTTTTATTCTACGTATAATACCAAACCTTTTAAATATTCCCCTTCGGGATGGTAAATATTTATCGGGTGATCTTTTGGTTGCGTTAGTTGATGTAAGATTTTTACGGAGCGTCCACTTTGTGCTGCGGCGGTGAAAACTGCAAGTCGAAATTGTTCTTTATTAACGGCTTGAGAACATGAGAATGTAAAGAGTATTCCTCCTTTTCTTATCTTTTGAAATGCAGCATAATTAATTTTACGATATCCTTGTAGTGCATTATGTAGCGCATCGCGATGCTTTGCAAATGCAGGTGGGTCGAGTATTATCAAGTCGTATTTATCGTCGATAGTTTCTAAAAATTTAAAAGCATCGGCGGCAAATGCTTCGTGGCGACTATCTTTACTAATTATAGAAAATTTTGAAAATGAGCCTCTCTCTTGCTAGACGTGACTTTTGCTTAATACAATAT
>SAMEA3663246__coassemble_2968_pt1 | contig 4229 bp, 5 predicted proteins | sample SAMEA3663246__metabat2_low_PE_003 | metagenome-assembled genome bin SAMEA3663246 (sample SAMEA3663246) | pig gut metagenome | biome: pig gut; feature: pig-associated habitat; material: faeces | place: China | collected 2013
AATTGCGGACATTTAAGTTTCTTAATCCTTAATCAAGGGGATTGCGCATAGGGTTGCTGGAATGGGTAAGCCTAATGTTTGCTTAAAAGAATGTCTTGAATGTACATCCTCAGCATTGCAAGAAAGTGAAGTGTCAGATTTAGGACCTTATCCTGTTTATGGAGCAAATGGGATTGTGGGTTTTCTTGATAGTTATAACACACCTGACGAAGCAATCTATATTGTAAAGGACGGCTCTGGAGTTGGTTCTGTTGCTTATGTAAAAGGAAAATGTTCAGCAACTGGAACCTTGCATATCTTAACTGCCAAACAGGAATACTCACTTCAGTTCCTATACTACATATTGAAAGTGTTCAACTTTGAACCATACAAAACAGGAATGGCTATTCCACATATTTATTTCAAAGACTACGGCAATACCATGATATTTTGTCCACCTTATGCAGATCAACTTCGGTATGCACAAATGTTAGGTGCTATAGACACCAAACTATTATTGGAGAAAAATTACTTAATCAGTTTGAATAGCCAGAAGCAATACTTACTCCGTCTGATGTTCATATAAACATTTGACGGAGAAGATACTGTTTTTTAGTTACATACTGTTCAAGCATCGCTCTTTCGGTGCTTATCTTCATTGCTACACTGTTCAATACTGAGTGTATTCGCTTTTGATTATCCAAAGATGGTAAAGTAATGCTTGCTTTCTCAAAGTCTGCCTTGCAAAGATTAAACCGTGTGCTTCCTTGTGCAAACGGATATATGAACTTTCTAAACGGAGTAGAAGAAACGTAGTATGATATGTATGGTGAATAAGCCAGTTCCTCATTCACGATATGGATTCCAAAGCAAAAGCTATTCAAATACACCTCATCCTGTCCTAAATAAACAGACCCAATCCCAACTTCCTCTGGTGTTTCAGAAGAGAGAGTAAACAGTACATCACCATATTGAACAACATTCTGTTTCTCGCCCTCGTCTATTTGTACATATTGATAGTCGTTCTCATTCACGACATTGTTGGAATAGACATTCAAATATGTAATGAACGGTTTCCCTTTTCCGAAATCCATAGCTGACTTTCCTGATAATCCCGAGTACGAATATCCTAATCCCGCAAAGGAAGTCCTTATACCATCACCATATCTATCGTATAAAGAATTATTTAGCCCCTTGATTAAGGATTCCAGTTTCTCAATGATTTTGTTTTGGGTGGCGATGCGCTCATCCAACAGATTAAAGAAATAACCTATTTTGTCTTGTTCTTTTCTACACGTTGTGTAATTAGGCAACTTCTCAAAATTGGATTTCGACAGTATTGGGACGGCTTGGACACCCACTTCTGTCAAGTAACGAGGAAAAGCTCGACAGATAGCGTAGTAAACAAAGTTACTATTACTTTTGCCATTTACTACAATCGAATTTATTTGTTGATTAGTGGACATTGTTTCTGTTGCCATTCCCATCTTTCCGATTGTTGAGCCAATGCAAGTAACTAAAACGCTCCCTTTTGGAATATTCATTGTTTTCTTAAATCCAGAAAAAGACAACTTGGTCTTTGTTTCAGTAATATTCTTATTGATACCTAAATCAGTAGGAGAAGCCCATAGACAAGAACCATTTTTGTAGTATTCTGCATGACTTGTAGGTGGAGTATTCCCTGTAACTACTTCTCCGTAGTCTTGAATAGAACATTTATCCCACTCCCCACCAAACTCCGGGAATCTCAAATGGGGAACATCTCTTATTATATTTCTCTAATTATATTAATAAGGCATTATTAATTATCTTTTCACAATTATGAAACAGAAATCAATTAGAGAGATTGCTGATGCTTGGAAAGAGTACAAGCGTCCCTTTGTAAAGCAGTCAACTATGGCTGCATACGTGTTAATTCTGGAGAACCATGTTCTTCCTGTGTTTGGTGACAACAATTCGCTCCATGAGCATGAAGTACAGACTTTTGTCTTGAAAAAGATCGAGCATGGACTGAGTGTAAAATCGGTTAAAGACATCCTTATCGTCCTGAAGATGGTGATGAAGTTCGGGGTGAAGAACGAGTGGATGAACCACTATGAATGGGATATAAAATATCCTGCCAACAACCAACCCAAGGAACTGGAAGTCCTCTCCGTGGCCAACCACAAAAAAATACTGAACTATGTGCAGCACAACTTCACCTTTATGAGCCTCGGCATCTACATCAGTCTGAGCACAGGATTGCGTATTGGTGAAATTTGCGCTTTGAAGTGGTGCGACATTAATGTGGCTGATGGAACAATCATCGTGAAACGTACAATAGAAAGAATTTACGTTGTAGAAGGTAAAAAGAAACATACACAGCTTGTAATCAACACACCGAAGACGGTGAATTCATGCCGTGAAATTCCTATGAGTAAAGAATTATTATCTATTATAAAACCTCTTAAGAAAATAGTAAATGGAGATTACTACGTACTGACCAATGAGAACAAGCCGACAGAACCTCGCACGTACCGCAACTACTACAACAGACTCATAGAGAAACTCGGCATTCCTAAATTGAAATACCACGGTCTCCGTCACAGCTTTGCCACAAGATGCATAGAGGCTGGTTGTGACTACAAAACGGTAAGCGTGCTATTAGGACATTCCAATATATCCACGACCCTGAATCTCTACGTCCATCCCAATATGGAACAAAAGAAACGTTGCATAAACAAAATGCTTAAATCCTTGGGAAAATGACTACTTTAAAAGCTTTAAATAATTCTTATAGAGATTATTATTGGAATAAAAACCCGCCAACTCCCGGAATGAATTATCGCCAACTCCCGGAACGAATAATCGCCAACTACCTAAAATGAATACTCCGCCTACTGCAGGAATCAAATAATTAAATGATTGTGTATTTGAAATTTTATTATTAACTTTGTAAAGTAAACATAACCGGAATTAGGAGTAGTAAAAAGAGTATGAAATCACTATTCATTACACCTTGGTACCCAACCAAATACGATGCTATGTCGGGTCTTTTCGTTTTCCGAAACGCGGAGGCCGTACTTTCTCAAGACATTGACGTTCACGTACTTTACATCTGTTACCACCCGGATGTAAAAAAACATTACGTGGAGCACATACATAGCCATGGTGTAAAACAAACTTTTTTCTATTATCCCGATAAAAAGAATTCCATCACCGAAATAAAGCACCTCTTTAAAGCTTGGAGATATTGGCACTCACATTACGGTTTACCGGACATAATCCACCTCAACGTGCTTACAAAACAGATAATCCTACCCCTTTATATCAAAAAAAGATACAATATCCCATTTGTTCTTACCGAACATTGGACCGGTTATCTTCCTGAAAACGGTGCCTTTTATCGAAACAAATTAAAAGAATTTCACAAAAAAGCGATAACGAAAGCCTCTATGGTAATGCCCGTTTCCGACCTCCTGGCCGATGCAATGAAAAAAGCCCTCTCCAATAACCTCAGGGATATAACGGTAATTCCGAATGTCGTCAACGACCTTTTCTACTCTCTGTCAAAAAATGAATACAGCAAAACCACACATCCTAAAAATAAAGAAAAATTCGTATTCCTACACGTCAGTTGCTTTAATAATGAAGCAAAAAACACTGTCGGTATAGTGGAGGCTACAGAACAATTATTAGCAATAAGGGATGATTTTAAGGTGAAAATGGTTGGAATAGGACCTGATTTTGAGTTAACCAAAGCAGCAGCAAATATCAAAGGCCTTACCAACCGAGGCATTATTGAATTCACCGGCGAGCTCCTCACCGAGCAAGTAGCAATAGAGATGACGGAAGCCGATGCTTTCATCCTTTTCTCCAATTACGAAACAGCCGCTGTGGTACTACAAGAAGCATCGGTAATGGAGCTACCAATCATCTCCACTGCCGTAGGAATTGCCCCAATGATACTGCATCCTATAACAAAAACAGAAAACGACATCAAAATATCGAGCCAGGGCATTCTCGTACCACAAAAAGATACCAACACCCTCTGCTATGCAATGAATTACATGATAGACCACATTAATGACTTCAGCACCAGAGATAATTCAAACACCAAAAACGAGTATACCTATAAATCTATAGGAGAAAAAATATCAGCTGTTTACAAACAAACAATATCACGTTAAAAGAAAAAATTAAATGTACAATACCAATTAAAATTGATTCTTATGAAGAGTTATTTAGAGAATTCGATTATAGAGATGCTA
>SAMEA3663246__coassemble_3548_pt1 | contig 3828 bp, 3 predicted proteins | sample SAMEA3663246__metabat2_low_PE_003 | metagenome-assembled genome bin SAMEA3663246 (sample SAMEA3663246) | pig gut metagenome | biome: pig gut; feature: pig-associated habitat; material: faeces | place: China | collected 2013
GTCTTTCCATTTATATCCGTCCGGAATTGAACTCGATAAGCCCATTTCTTCTTTTTCTTCGTCCATTTTCAAGAAAAGAATATAGGTTAACTGTGTAATATAGTCTGTGAATCCGACACCTGCTGCCGCCATTACGTTTGCAATGTCGCCAACCTTTTTAATAAGCGTGGATTCGCTTTTTGTTTGATTTCCTGCCATTATTTAAGCCGCCTTTAATATAAATTTTGATAAGTCGATAATTTCGGCGGTTAATGCCGGAATACCGAAACTTTTTACAGCCTTTCTCCAAAGGTCTGTATCTATGCTGTTAAGTTCTGTAACACTAATCGAGCCTTCATTGATTATGTAATCAGCGATTGCTTTCATAATTTCTTGTTGGTCGGGAGAAAGAGGACGCTGTGCCTGACCGCAATAGAGTGTAAATCTTTGTGAATAACCTTTCAGTAAACTCTTCAACTTATCCGTTCTCTTATACGCATATCTGACAAGCTGGATTAAGTGCGTTAAGGCTTTTATGTTCTGCTTGACATCCAAATCCTCAACATCACCATTTGTATCAAGCATTTTATAATTGCTCCAAATATTATATGGTGTGAACAATCGGTTTTCAGAAAGCAGTTTGTCCCGTAAATCCGACAACATAGAGTATGTAATAACCGTGTCTTCGGAATTATAAATGATACGCAACGCTTCAATTTTATCGGCATTATCATTCAGATATTTTTCAAAGGAATCAAAAAGCTGACTATTTGGAAAGAGCCAAAGATGGAATGATGTTTTTTCATGGCTGTGACAACTACTAATGAATAGAAAGGAAAAAGAGAAAAGCAAGACACGGCTGGTAAATGTCCTACAAAAAGTTTGTCTGTTTCCGAAATAGCTGGTATCTAAGCTAATATAAGGCTTAAAACTACATAACATCAGCCATTTATTTGCCCAATTTAGAAAATAACACATTCTTTGTACTGCAAAAACAGTCGAATATTGCGACTGTTTTTGCAGTAATCGTTTAAAATCATAATCATCAAAAGAGATTTTTACATAGAGGCACTGCTGAATAAACTATTGAACGGCAAGGTGAAGATTATCACTGGTATACGTCGCTGTGGCAAGTCATTCCTTCTTTCAACTCTATATAAGGACTTTCTTAGATCAGAGGGAGTCTCGTAAGACTGTTTTATAGAAATCGCATTGGACAGGAAGGCTAACATTCCATTTTTGATGGGTGAATTGAGTCTTGGCTTCTAAATGGAGAATATATAATGTAATAGAATGGTAAGTTTATCAAGCGGAAGTGTTTGTGGTTCAAGATAATAGTCGCAATGGTTGATAAAAATCTTTCTAAAACATAACCAACTTTAGGGTGAAATCTTTCTAAAACATAGGCAGAGGGAGGGGAATTTTCGCCGTTGCCCTCTTTTTTCTCTTGTTTTTCGGGTGTGGTTGATGTGGAAGGTGGAATTAGCTTTGTTTTGTACACTAATATTTCCGTTTACCTTTTGTTTCTCGGGTGGTGGTTGAGGATTTCTGCGCGGAGGTAGGTGGTGTCGAGATGGGTGTATATCTCTGTGGTTACCAGGTTTTCGTGGCCGAGCATCATCTGTATTACGCGCAAGTTGGCTCCGCCTTCGAGCAGATGTGTGGCAAAGGAGTGGCGGAGGGTGTGGGGACTGATGGTCTTCTTTATCCCGGCTTTTGTTGCTAAATCTTTTATCATTATCAGTATCATTGTTCGCGTCAGTTGCCTACCATATCTGTTCAAAAATAAATAGTCCTCATGCCCCGGATTTATCTTTAGTTTGTTTCTGTCGTAAAGCCAATAGCCTATTTGCTTTATGGCTTCGTCGCTTATCGGTACTAGTCTTTGTTTGTTACCTTTGCCTTGTACTATCATGAATTTCTCTTCCCAATGGATGTTGCTTAACTTGATATTTATCAGTTCGCTAACGCGCAATCCCGAGCCATAGAGCATTTCGATTATCGCCAAATTTCGCTGTCCTTCGCTCTTCGATAGGTCGATGGCGTCTTCCATATCTTCTATCTCTTTTAGCGTGAGTACTGTAGGTAAGTGCTGTGGCAGCTTGGGCATTTCGAGTAGCTCTGTAGGGTTAGTACTCATTATATCGCTGTATACGAGGAATTTGTAGAATGATTTTATACCTGAAATCATACGCGATTGCGAGCGTGCCCCTATCCCTAAATCGTTTAGATACGCTATAAAGTCGCTAAGGTTTTCTAAGGTTACTTCCAACGGGTCGATATGTTTCTCTTCCAAGAATGTCAATAATGCATTTAGGTCATGCAAATATGCCTCCTTGGAATTATTTGATAAGCCTTTTTCTAGTTTTATATAGCTTGAGTATTGCTTGTAAATTTTCGGGTCCATATAAAAAAGGCGGACTAAATTGAAGTATAGCCCGCCTGAAAAATATTGATAGAATAAATTATTTGTTCAAACGGAAACGTTCTACGCCGTCTTTAATATATCCAACAATTTGATTTGCAGCTGCGAGGCCTGCGTTGGTGTTTGCCTCGGCTGTTTGAGCACCCATTTTCTTAGGAGTACCGAAATAGCGTACGCCGAATTTCTCTTTGAGTTCTTCTGCATTTGATGGTGCTACATCGGTGATGTATTTGAAGTCAGCGCGGTCTTCCATCAATTTAGCAATGCCTTCTTCGTCGATAACTTCTTTACGAGCTGTGTTAACAAGGGTTGCTCCTTTTGGCATCTTGTTAAGGAGTTCGTAGTTGATAGATTTTTTAGTTTGCTCTGTTGCAGGGATGTGCAAAGATACATAGTCGGAAGTAGAGTAGAGCTCGTCGATAGAAGCTACTGCTTTAACTCCGTCTGCTTCAATCTTATCTGCCGGTACGAATGGGTCAAAGGCTTGTACTTTCATGCCGAAGCCTAATGCGATTTTAGCAACACGCATACCTACGTTACCATAAGCGTGGATGCCAAGGGTTTTGCCTTTAAGCTCTGTTCCGGTTGCGCCTGTGTATTGTACACGTGCAGCGTATACCATCATTCCAAGGGCAAGCTCAGCTACTGCATCTGAGTTTTGACCCGGTGTGTTCATTGCTACTACATTGTGTGCTGTACATGCAGCAAGGTCGAGATTATCGAAGCCGGCTCCTGCGCGTACTACGATTTTAAGATTTTTTGCGTGGTCAAGAACTTCTTTAGTTACTTTGTCTGAACGTACGATGAGGGCGTCTACGTCGGCTACTGCTGCGTAAAATTGCTCTACATCTGTGTATTTCTCAAGAAGTACAACTTCTCCACCTGCAGCGTTAATAATTGATTTAATACCATCTACTGCTGCTTTTGCAAATGGTTTTTCTGTTGCAACAAGTACTTTCATGTCTTTTAGATTTATAATTTTTATTGTAATTTATATTTCATTAATTTTGTATTTCGCATTGCAAAGGTAGTCATTTTTAATGACATAACACACATGTTTTAAGAAAAATATCTAACTTTATTTTTTCTTCCATTTCTTAAGTGCTTGGTAGTATTTTTCTGCATTTCTATTGTGTTCCGATAGCGTTTTTGCAAATTTGTGTCTTCCGTTCAATTCCGAGTCGGCACACATAAATATGTAATCGTGCTTTTCGGCATTGAGCACGGCGTCTATAGTGTAGATTTCGGGTAGTCTTATCGGTCCCGGTGGCAATCCTGCATACATATATGTATTATACGGGTTGTCGTAATTGATATGCTTGTAGAGAATGTGGGTGATACTGAAATCTTTTAAGGCAAACTTCACTGTAGGGCAACTTTCTAATTTCATCCTCCTATCTAACCTGTTGAGGTACACTCTTGCA
>SAMEA3663246__coassemble_4212_pt1 | contig 3483 bp, 4 predicted proteins | sample SAMEA3663246__metabat2_low_PE_003 | metagenome-assembled genome bin SAMEA3663246 (sample SAMEA3663246) | pig gut metagenome | biome: pig gut; feature: pig-associated habitat; material: faeces | place: China | collected 2013
TTGAAAATGCAAATAAATTAATCAGACAATACTTCCCTAAAGGTACTGATTTTAACCATGTTAATCTTCAAAATATAATCCATGTTCAACACCGTGTTAATGCTAGACCTAGAGAAAAACTTAATTTTTTATCTCCGGTTGAGGTCTTCTTCAAATTTTGTCACTAATTTTGCAGTTGCTTGTTGAGAGTAGGTTTTTGATTGAACTCTTGTGTATATGATTTTTAAAAAGTACCTTTGTAGAGTGGAATCCAAAAACATTAGGGGACGAAGAGAACCGCTTGCGGTTTGTGTTGGGCGAGAAATATGCCGGGTATTATGGCTATGATGCCAAGGGAGAGAGGGTGTATAAACTCACCGGCACCAGTGGTATAGAGCAAGTCAACGCAGGATATTCTTACTCCAATGCCGTTTTTGACGATATTGTGCTCTACCCGAATCCTTACATAGTTATTACCCCGAAAGGCTACACCAAGCACTATTATGCCGGAGCGGAACGAATAGCAACGGTGCTCGGCGGTGGTGGCTTTGAAGACCGAAAATATCCTGTTGTTTCGCTTGATAAACAGCACGAAAACGATATTATTAACGCATTTAATTTAAACTATAAACACTATGATCCGTTTAATCATGAGAAGCGACTGAGCGACCCGCTACCGACGGCAACAACCGATGGCAATACGCTCCCCGAGCTTGATTATATGCTATCGCAAAACAAATATCAGAATTATTACCTGATGCAACAATTATAGCTCCTAAAGAAAAAATTCAAGTTTTTGGACAAGGAAATGGTGTTACAATTGGCGGTAGTGGCAAACAAGGTGTTAAAAAGGTAAATGATCTTAAAACTCGAAAATGGATGGGCAAATGGAGGTGTTTTAAAAATGGAAAAATAATAAATACATCAAAAAATGGCTTTATATATAATGTATTTAAAATTATTGAAGATAATAAAAGCAATAACATAGATGAAGGAAATACTAATAAACAATTAAACTCAATAATAGCTGAATAAACTGGCAATTCTAAATATTACAATAAATTCAGAAATTTCATTAATTCTCTCACTGACAACGAATTAGCACGTATTACATTAGAAGAAAAAGAATATATTTCTAATATTCTTTTACAAGGAATTCAAAATCAAGAGAAAAAATCTATAATGACATATGCCTTTTTATTATTAACAGGTCAATTTACTGAAAAGAATGAAGAGTTGGGGAAAAAATTACTATCGCTATTAACAGAATAATAACCACTTATTTTTTAATTTATCCATTTCCATGATAATTGCTAAATTTGCGGTTTTAAAATTAAATTAATAATCCTAACTCATTTTGGATTACAATGCATAAGATAGTAAAATATCAAACTAAAAACACTCATTGTAGGAACAAAAAATTATTCTTAACTTTGCATGTTTAAACAAAGCACATAAACACCACATCACAATGAGTAAAATAACTAAAGGTAGCATTGAGTTTTTGACCGTAGCGATTGAATTTTGTAAGTTCATAGAGCAATGTTCTTTGCACCAAAAAGACTTTTTAGATAAGATTTCCAAGCTCTTGCCATTGCTGTATTTAAAAGCATCCATGGCAGAAACGGGAGAACCTGTATACGATTCCGAGCCGGAGAAATTTGTTGACGAATACACTTACAATGAAGTAAAAGATAATATTGCAAATATATTAGGAAATAAAGATCAATATCTTACTGCTATACACCCCGACATAGCACTTAGCGATAGCGTGATAGCAGCATCTATCTCAGAAGACTTAGCAGATGTTTATCAATCGGCTAAAGACTTCGTTGAATCGGCAAAAATCGGTGATGAAAATATTCTCAACGATGCGTTAATAATATGTATAGCCGATTTCAAAACTTATTGGGGCACACGCCTTTTAAGTGCAGAACTCGCCATACATCAAATACTAACAACACAAGAAGAAGAGTCTAACGAACCAACAATAACCTCTAATCCGGAACTATAGTGATAAATTTTCCAGCTAAAATAGACAAAGAAATAATAAAAGACTTACCGAGTTGTAACATAGCCGGCGAAATAGTTATTGTGGATAAACTTCATGATGTAGCACCCGCATTGAAAGAATTGAAAAAGGCGGAATATGTAGGTTTTGACACGGAAACTAAACCCACCTTTAAAGTAGGTCAGCAAAACAAAATATCTCTATTGCAGTTAGCAACGACAGAAAAAGCTTATTTATTCCGACTCAATATGATAGGTGAATGCTCTGCAATAAAAAGATACTTGGAAAGCGACAAATACACTAAAATAGGACTCTCTGTAAAAGACGACTTCCATGCACTCCAAGATTGGATGCCATGCAAGCCGAATAATTTCATCGAAATACAAAAATTAGTTCAATTTTTCGGTATAGAAGAGATGAGCCTAAGAAAGATATATGCTATCATTTTCGGTAAAAAAATATCAAAGAGAGAGAGACTATCTAATTGGGAAGCACCTACGCTATCTCCCGAACAGATAAAATATGCAGCTACTGACGCTTGGGTTTGTATCGAAATATACAACTACTTATACAACATGATTGACGAGGTAAGCAATGCTCCTATTTCTCCCTCACAATACACTGTTTTCAGCAAGAAAAAAAGATGACTACAATACAATTAAAAGCAAAAAAAGAAGAGAATGTATTAAGATTTCACCCGTGGATTTTTTCCGGGGCGATATCCAAAATATATGGCAATCCGCAAGAAGGCGACATTGTAAGGGTTACCGACAATAAAGGCAATTTACTTGCCATCGGGCATTACCAAATAGGTAGTATTACAATACGCATCCTTAGTTTTAAAGACATACAGATTGATAGAGACTTTTGGAAAGAGCGACTGACTGCTGCATACAATATGCGCCAAGCCCTAAATCTAAGTGCAATAACGGAGACAACGGCATACCGATTGGTACATGGCGAAGGCGATAATTTACCGGGATTAGTTATCGACATTTACGGCAATACCGCCGTAATGCAAGCACACTCGGTGGGTATGCACTACGCAAAAGATATATTGGCAGAGCTGCTGGTAGACATTATTCCGGAAGTAAAAAACGTTTATTACAAATCATCAAACACTCTACCTTATAAAGCTCCGGTAAAAGCCATTGACGAATACCTTATCGGAGGAGGAGAAGAAAATATTGCAATAGAAAACGGTATTAAATTTTATCCAAATTGGATAGAAGGACAAAAAACGGGCTTTTTTATCGACCAACGCGACAACAGACAATTGCTTGAAAGTTATTCTAAAGGACGTAACGTGCTGAATATGTTTTGCTATACCGGAGGTTTCTCGTTATATGCAATGCGAGGAGGTGCAAATTGCGTTCATTCCGTCGATAGCAGTGAAAAAGCCATTGAGTTAACCAACAAAAACATAGAATTAAATTACGGTAAAGATAGTCGCCACGAAGCATTTGCCGCCGATGCTTTTAAATTTTTAGAAA
>SAMEA3663246__coassemble_4354_pt1 | contig 3421 bp, 2 predicted proteins | sample SAMEA3663246__metabat2_low_PE_003 | metagenome-assembled genome bin SAMEA3663246 (sample SAMEA3663246) | pig gut metagenome | biome: pig gut; feature: pig-associated habitat; material: faeces | place: China | collected 2013
CGAGCTCGACCGCTTCATCGATATGATGATGGTTATCCGCCAAGAGATAGAAGAAATACATACAGGTGCAGCCGACCAAGAGGATAACGTTCTCGTTAACGCCCCTCATGCCGACTATATGGTGGTTACTGACGAATGGAACCACAAATACAGCCGCGAAAAAGCTGCATTCCCTCTCCCTTGGGTGAAAGAAAACAAATTCTGGATTACCGTAGGCCGCGTTGACAACGGATTCGGCGATAGAAACCTCGTTTGCAACTGCTTATAATCCATAAGTACACATTAATATATAGGGGCTACTCATACAAGAGTAACCCCTATTTTTTATTCATTAATACGAAGAGATAATGTAATTCAAAAAAATGCGATTAATGAATTGCCGTTTAAAATATTTATTATATATTTGCATAATAAAAACTTAAGAGTATAATAGATTTAGAAATAATAAAAAATAATAGTCATGAAAAAATTTTTACTTTTAATATGCGTGATTTGTGCAGTTTCACTGCAAGCACAAAAGTATGAGTATCACCCGGAAACAGTGGGTATGCCGGAAGTAGAGAAAAAAGTTTTACCTCTTACTATTATGTTTAACGAGGCAGATACTACAATGCCACAAATAGCAAAGCAACAACTGAAACACAAATTAAATCAGGTGTTTACTATAAATAAAATTGCACCGCTTGACTATCTGAGTCAATTCTTGATTACCGCAAAAATAAACGAAAATCCGGAAGTGGAAATAGCTAATGCTTCTGCCGACATCATGGAAGTAACTATGTATATTGCAGACTACCGAAATCAGAAGGTAATTACCTCCACAAAATTTTACGTAAAAGCAAACGGTGCCGACCAAACACAACGTTACACTTACGCACTGCGTCAAATTAACCCGAAAACTCCGGATTTGGCTAAATTCATCGAAGAAGGCACTAAAGAAATATTGGCATACTACGATAAGGAAACCCCAAATATAATAAAAAAAGCACAAACTCTATCCGGGCAAAAGCAATACAAAGATGCTCTAAGCTTGATAGTTACAATACCTACCGAATGCAAGCATTACGACGCTGCAATGAAAGAGGGAATTGCCATTTACCAAAAATATATCGACAATGACGCCGATGTAAACCTCTCCTATGCACGCCAAGTATGGGTGGCTAACAAAACCCTTAAAGGAGCAAACGAAGCTGCAGAGTTCCTATCAAAAATAGGCTCAAATGCTAAATGCTACCAACAAGCAGTAGACTTCTGCAAATTGGTTAAACAACAAGTTGGGGATGAATGGAAATTCGAAATGGCAGAGGCTGACCCTAAGGCTAATACCGAGGCAAATCAACTCAAAGAAATGCGTAAAATTGGTTTAGAGCAAGGTAAAAGCCAACAATTTACTGTAAATCTCGATTTTATTAAAGATTAAAAATTTCACTTTAGACACTAATTTTTTTCAAACGATATTTTTTATTTCAACCGCATTCTCCTATTGAGGGAATGCGGTTTTGTTTATGAAATCACCTCAAAGAAGATACATGTCTGCTTTTCTATGATAGTACATTGAGCAACGAAAATTTTGGGGAAACTGCAATTTTCAATAACGAAAATTTTGGGGAAACTGCAATTTTCTGCAATAAAAATTTTGGGGAAACTGCGATTTTCTGCAATAAAAATTTTGGGGGATAAAGAAAAAATAATACCTTTGTACTCGAAATTAATTTATTATCATCTATGAAGAGAGTGTTTAAAAGGAAAATTTACGAGAAGATGCAAACATGGAAGTCAGAGTCTTCAGGCCGTACTGCCTTACTCGTTGAGGGAGCAAGGCGTGTAGGCAAATCTACTATTGTAGAAGAATTTGCAAAAAAAGAGTACAAGTCTTATATTCTTATCGACTTCAACAAAGCATCGAAAGATGTAAAGTCTATATTTGATGATTTGATGGATATTGATAGATTGTTTATATTTCTTCAGGCAACCTACCATGTTAACCTTTATGAACGCAACTCTGTGATAATTTTCGACGAGGTTCAAAATTGTCCGAAGGCCCGACAAGCAATCAAATATCTTGTAGCAGACGGGCGATATGATTATATTGAAACAGGGTCGCTCATCAGTATTCACAAAAATACTAATAACATCACTATTCCAAGCGAAGAAGAACGGCTACAGATGAACCCAATGGATTTCGAGGAATTCAGATGGGCAATGGGTGATGAAGTTTCCTTAGATATTTATAGGCAATTGTTTGAAAAAGAAATGGCAGTTGGACCTTCATTTAGAAGTGCTATGCGTGAATTGCGCTTGTACATGCTTGTAGGAGGAATGCCACAAGCTGTGAATGAATTGCTTAATACAAACAACCTTCAAATGGTGGATAAAGTGAAGAGGAATATCATCAACCTCTATAATGAAGACCTGTTGAAGGTTGATACTTCCGGTGTAGTGTCGAGATTGTTCCTTTCTATACCGTCGCAACTAAGTCGTAATGCTTCAAAGTATTCTTTTTCTTCTGTTGTCGGTAATATGTCAGAAAATAAGATAACGGAGGCAATGAGATGCCTTGAAGAAAGCAAAGTGGCAAATGTAGCATATAATGTAAAGGACCCTTCGGTGGGAATGGGTTTGAGTAAAAACTATGGATGTTTCAAAATTTACACTGCTGATATAGGTTTATTTGTTACATTATCTTTTTGGGATAAGGATTTTACAGAAAATATTATATATCAAAAATTGCTAAATGATAAACTGTCTGCTAATCTTGGTTATGTCTATGAAAATTTGGTGGCACAGATGTTAGTGGCAAGTGGTAATAACATTTATTATCACACGTGGGCTAAGGATGATAAACATTCTTATGAAATAGATTTTCTAATATCTCGTGGCAGTAAAGTGTGTCCGATAGAAGTGAAGTCATCCGGTTATAGAACGCATACCTCGTTAGATGCTTTTTGTAACAAATATTCTGATAGAGTGGGCAAGCGTTATCTCATATACACAAAGGATTATGCCAAAGATGGTGCTACAACATTGCTCCCCGTATTTATGACTCCGTTCATATAACACAATCTTTGTTCACACATTGCAATCTGACCTCTATTCGAATATTGTCAAGAAATATTTAATAAACATGTTTTATTTCAACCGCATTCTCCTATTGAGGGAATGCGGTTTTGTTTATGAAATCACCTCAAAGAAGATACATGTCTGCTTTTATATGATAGTACATTGAGCAACGAAAATTTCGGGGAAACTGCGATTTTCTGCAATAAAAATTTCGGGGAAACTGCAATTTTCAATAACGAAAATTTTGGGGGATAAAGAAAAAGTAATACCATTGTACTCGAAATTAATTTATTATCATCTATGAAGAGAGTGTTTAAAATGAAAATTTATGAGAAGATGCAAACATGGCAGTCAGAGTCTG
>SAMEA3663246__coassemble_8737_pt1 | contig 2259 bp, 1 predicted proteins | sample SAMEA3663246__metabat2_low_PE_003 | metagenome-assembled genome bin SAMEA3663246 (sample SAMEA3663246) | pig gut metagenome | biome: pig gut; feature: pig-associated habitat; material: faeces | place: China | collected 2013
GGGCGAGAAATATGCCGGGTATTATGGCTATGACGCCAAGGGTAAGAGAGTGTATAAGCTCACCGGCACAAGTGGAATAGAGCAAGTCAATGCAGGATACATATACTCACAAGCCGTTTTTGACGAAGTTGTGCTCTATCCGAATCCTTACATAGTTATTACCCCGAAAGGCTATACCAAGCACTATTATGCCGGAGCGGAACGAATAGCAACAGTGCTCGGCGGTGGTGGCTTTGAAGACAGAAAATATCCTATTGTTTCGCTCAATAAACAGCACGAAAACGATATTATTAACGCATTTAATTTAAACTATAAACACTATGATCCGTTTAATCATGAGAAGCGGCTGAGCGACCCGCTGCCGACGGCAACAACCGATGGCAATACGCTCCACGAGCTTGATTATCAATGCAATTCTATTGTATTGGAGCATCTTGATATACTTTCCAAGCAAGACATGTTGCTCGGAATTATTACAAAGAATTGTGCTGAACATTCCGATGAGAAAGAGATTTTCTACTTTCATGGCGACCATCTTGGTTCCGCAAGTTGGATAACCGATGCAAGTAGCAAGCCGATACAGTACATCCATTATGCTCCATACGGAGAACTTATTGACAATCAACGAGTAATAAATTACGACGAGCGCTACAAGTTTACGGGCAAAGAACGAGATGCCGAGTCGGGATACGACTATTTCGGTGCCCGTTATTATGCCTCTCCATTCTCTTTCTGGCTCTCCGTCGACCCTCTCGCCGACAAATACCCAGCCATCTCCCCGTACGCCTACTGCACCTGGAACCCGGTAAAGTATGTTGACCCGGATGGAATGAAGTTGCGCTATGGAGAAGGAATTACAACAGAATTTCAACAGAAATTAGAAGAAACTATTAAATATATGAATTCAAAAAACACATCTTGGATAATCGCTAAAATAGAAAAAAGTGAAAGAATTGTATATATAGAACCAACAACTGAAGAATCCAAATGTGTAACAAAGGACAATATAATAACTATCTATTGGAATCCCGATGTTGGGTGTATTACTAATTTGGGAGCTATACTGTCGCCTGCGACAATATTGAACCATGAGGCAGATCACGCTTTACAAGGAATTGAAAATCCTACTCAAAAAAGAGTAGATATAAATACAAAAAATTCTAAATATGATAATTTAGAAGAAAAAAGAGTAATAACCGGAAGTGAAAAGATAACAGCTTATAGACATGGAGAAATAGGTAAGGGTGAAGCCACAAGATACGACCATAAAGGTCAAAAGTATGAAACTACCTCACCTACTTCTACTATGGGTGTCTATGAAATTATCGTTGACGCTCCACAAAAAAAATAAGACTATGATACGTTATTTTATATTTTTATGTAGCATCTTTTTTATATGTTACGGATGCAATTGTAAACAACAATCAAACAATCAACAATCAAGTAATAAAAAACAAATAAATCAAGAAAATACTCCAAAAGTATATGCAATAAAATATGTTGATATGGATGGTATTGAAACTCCCATGACAGTCTATTTTGAAACTTGGGATCAACATTTCAAAAGTATAACGATGGAAGACACCATATCAAGCCCTTTGATAGACGAATTAATTGAATATGTTTTGCTCTCTAATGATACTACTAGTTCAGATCCGGATACACGGATGGTTATAAGATCTATGGACAAAGAAAATTACATCATTTCAATTGGACGTAATTCTACCAAAGTCAATAAGAAAATTGTATGGAACGATGATCATTTAGATACTTTAATTATGGAAATATATAGCATATTAGAACCACCGCTATAAGATTAAAAAGTATGGGGGAGATAACATAAAAATAATAAAATAAAATGATTCAAATACATAAATAATCTCAAAGACAATAGAACATGAATTTGAATTTAATCAAACTCTTCCAACGAAAGAAGAAGTGTTAAAATTCAGAGATGAAGTAGAATTAAAATTTTTTAAAAATACAAATGGAGATATATAGATTTTATGAAAAGATATTATATGTTTAGACAAAATTTCAGAAATAGTGTAATTGAAATTAAACCTAACAAACCTTATAAAGAGGTAGAACCCTTTCTTGTTATATCATCTTTAACAAAGCTTAAAGATGATGTGAGATTTCATGTAGTTAAAGGCAAGAAATGGACTGACTTAATATACTATAATGAAGCAGCGTTTATTTTTTTTGTATCAGAAAGGCTAATTAATATTTTTGCTCCATTAATGGATATTAAGTCAG
>SAMEA3663246__coassemble_12607_pt1 | contig 1801 bp, 1 predicted proteins | sample SAMEA3663246__metabat2_low_PE_003 | metagenome-assembled genome bin SAMEA3663246 (sample SAMEA3663246) | pig gut metagenome | biome: pig gut; feature: pig-associated habitat; material: faeces | place: China | collected 2013
ATTTGCCACAGTCCAAAGCTGTGTACGTAGTTTTTGTTGTAGTTCTTCCGACATAATGTTATGATATGGGTTCTATTTTATATCCTAAATTCTCTGATAGCGATACAATGTCCTTAAAGTCAATCGGACAATTATCACCTACTTGTGTAGTCACATAGAAAGTTATACCATCGCTGCTTACCAAAGGACTTTTTTCACGCCACCTATTATTTTTAGTCTTATCAGTTGAAGTCTTCTTCTTATTCTCCACTTCTTTCTTTGATAGAACATATTTTTTAGGCTTCCGTTTATACGGCAACTGACCATTAAACACGGAAACTATCTTGTCATATGAAGATGGATGGTCACCTATATATAGTTTTACCAACTCAAAAGCACATTCGCCTTTACCGAATATACCCTTACCATTAATAGAAAACTTTTGTTCTTTTTTATTGGATTTGGGTTCATTTATACCCGATACAGATATTGAACTTGCATTGTTATTAAGGGGTGTTTGTTGAATTGTTTGCCACTTCCGTTTGAGAATAATCTCTACATCATCCAAAAGCATCTCCACATCCGCCTCAGAGTATCCTTTGGAAAGAAAATGTGATTTCAACAAGGACGAACACAAATTTACACCTTCATCTGAGGCCAACTGCTGAATGTCAATCTCCAGTTGCTTTTCCTTTTGTATCTCTTTAATTCTATTGGTGCAGTATTCCGTAAGTCGATTTTTGTCAAAATCTACAAAGTTGAAAAGGCTGACAAATACTGATCCATATTGATTTTCCTTATTGTATTGTAATGTAAACATCAGCTGAGGCATTTCTGCATCAGCAGGCTCATCATAATACAGTTGTATTACCTCTCCTATGTATAAACCAAAATCCACTTTCTTTTGGCGCATATAGGAAAACAGTTGTTCTTTATTCCTTTCAGTCTGAATATGATTAGGTTCTTTGGATTCTATCACCACCTGTGGCATTTCGTCTTTGTACAAGACAAAATCCGGGCGAATGGTGTTGGCTGCCCCAATGGGAATGCACTCTTCTGCCACGATGCTGTTTTGCCAACGCAGATAATAACGGAATACTGAAAAAATACTATTCTGGAATTCCCGTTCCGAACATCTTGTGTTTTTATTGTTCAAAAAGTCTTGATAAATATCGTTCCAACTAAATTCCATAATGTTCATATATTAAAGTTTTGATTGTTATTAAGATTAAAATTATTGCAATAGTTTTCTTCCTTGATTGTCCTCCAGTACGTTCATCTGCTGGATGGCAATCTGATTCAGTTTTATCAGTCGTTCTCCCTGTGGCAGTCCTTGGTCGATGAAGACTGCATTGAGGTTTTCCATGTTTGAAAGACAAATCAACTCGTTGATGGTGGCGTAATCCCTTATGTTTCCTTTCTTGTCGGGATTGGCATCTCGCCATTGCTTGGCGGTCATGCCGAACATGGCAACATTTAGAACATCCGCTTCGTTGGCATAGATGATGCTTGCCTGCTGGGGTGTCACCTCTTCAGGAATGATGTTGCGCTTGATGGCATCGGTGTGTATGCGATAATTGATTTTGGACAATTCACGTTTGGCCGACCAACCGAGTTGCTTTTGCTCTTCTGCTTTAAGGCGTTGGAATTCTTTGACTATGTATATCTTAAATTCTGGGCTTATCCACATAGCAAATTCAAATGCAATGTCTTTGTGAGCATACGTTCCGCCGTATCTCCCAGCTTTAGCCTGCAAAGAAATCGCATTGGTGCGTTCGACAAATTCCTTAACACTGATTTTAAATCTATTAAGACCTGCCTG